>Ga0316202_10000034_pt1 | contig 255518 bp, 245 predicted proteins | sample 3monrhotite_MG_FD_204934 | JGI IMG/M metagenome (GOLD analysis project Ga0316202, IMG submission 204934) | Microbial mat bacterial communities from mineral coupon in-situ incubated in ocean water Damariscotta River, Maine, United States -... | ecosystem: Environmental > Aquatic > Marine >...
AGCGTGATCGTATCCTGCTCCACGCCCTGGGCAGTCCGGACGCCTATGGCCGCCAGTTAAATGGCATGGGCGGCGGAGTATCGTCGGTTTCGAAAGCGGTGTTTATCAATCCGTCGGCGCGCGATGATGCAGACGTCGATTATACCTTTGCCCAGGTGTCCATCGACCAGCCGGTTGTCGATTTCTCGACCACCTGTGGAAACCTGTCATCCGCCGTCGGCCCTTTTGCCATCGACATGGGATTGGTCGAGGCGACAGGAGAGACGACCCTGGTGCGCGTCTTCAACACCAACCTTGAGCGCATCTATCACGCCCATATTCCGACGCGGAACGGGCGATTTGATGAGGTCGGCGAGTTTTCCATCCCCGGTGTCTCCGGAACGGGATCGAAAATCGGCCTGGATTATCTGTCGCCGGGCGGTGCGTCGACGGGTGAGTTGTTGCCGACCGGCAAGGCCATTGAGTCGATTGAGCTTGAAGATGGCCGAGTGTTTGACGTGTCTTGCGTTGATTCCAGCACAGCCTGTGTGTTTGTCTCGGCGGAAAGCTTTGGTCTCACGGGGGCCGAATCCGTTTCCGAGATCGAAGGTGATGCAAAGATCATGGAAACCCTTGATCAGCTGCGCCACCGGGCGGGGGTCTTGATGGGGTTGGCGGACAGCACCCAAAACGTTCCCCTCGGCACGCCGAAAATCTGTCTGGTGGCGGAACCCCGCGCTTATAAAACGCTTGGCGGAGAACAGGTTCCGGCCGATACGCCCCACATCGCGGCCCGGTTTTTGTCCATGGGGCAGGTGCATCGGGTGTTGCCGCTGACGGGCGCCATGTGCCTGGGCACGGCGTGCCTGATCGAAGACACCATTCCCTGGAAATATTGCCGTCCATCACAAGACGAGCTGCTGCTCGCCAACCCGTCGGGTGTGCTGCCGGTCAAGGCCGACGTCAGCCAAAAGGCCGGGGACTGGGTGGCTGATAAGGTCACCGTCTATCGCACGGCCCGGGCACTGATGGACGGTGTCGTCCTGGTGCCGGACGTCTGATTACATTTCAAGCACGATCTTCCCGGTCGCTTCGCGGCTGCTTAGTTTCTTCAGGGCTTTGCCCGCATCCGCCAGGTCATAGGTGTGCGACACATGAGGTTTCAGGTGCCCGGCCTCATACCAGCCCAACAGCTCGTCAAACGAGGTGGCGATGAGGTCCGGGGCGAGAATTCTATGTGCCCCCCAGTAAAATCCGATGACGGAAAGGTTTTTAACCAGCAGGATGTTGGCGGGAATTTGTGGAACCGTGCCACTGGCGAACCCGACCACCAGTACGCGTCCACCCTGCGCGGCAGCGCGAAGTGAGGCGTCGAACGCACTGCCGCCGACCGGATCATAGACCGCCTCGACACCCCGCCCGTCGGTGAAAATCTTGGTGCGGTCCCGGATGTTTTCGATTTTGTAGTCGATCAGGTGATCGGCCCCCATCTGGGACGCGACTTTCAGTTTTTCCGGCCCTCCCGCAGAGGCGATTACCGTCGCCTCCATTTTTTTGCCGATCTCTACTGCCGTCAGGCCAACGCCGCCCGCCGCGCCATTGACCAGTAGGGTTTCGCCGGCCTGCAGTTTCAGTTTGTATTTGAGCCCGATATGCGAGGTGCCGTAGACCACGGGAAAAGCGGCTGCGTTGATGAAGTCCATGTTGTCGGGGATGACAAAAACATCGTTTTCATTGGCGACGACCTGTTCGGCAAATCCGCCATAGTGGACGATGGCCATAACCCGGTCGCCTTCCTTGACGCGGGTGACTCCGGCGGCACATTCGATCACCACACCGGAGACCTCTAGCCCCGGACTGAACGGGTGGCGGGGTTTGACCTGGTATTCGCCCTTGATCATCAGGGTATCGGCGAAATTCAGCCCCGCTGCCTTAACGTTGATCCTGACGCCGCCTTCAACCATTTCCGGCTCTGGTGCCTCATCAAATTCCAGATCGTCCGGTTCGCCCCAGTCACGGCAAAGTTGAGCCCACATGACACCTCCTTGAAAAAGCCTGTGTTTTGCGTGAGGTTAGGGCCAGAGACAGTAAGCATCCAGAGAGAAATATCATATGCGCGGTTATTTTGGCCTCGGCGTCGAACGAATTTCAAAACCCATGAATGTCGGCAACCTGTTCCGGTCGGCTCATGCCTTCGGCGCCAGCTTCGTGTTCACCATCGATGCGGCCTATACCCGCATCGATGGCACACGATCAGATACATCGGACAGCCTCGGTCATTTGCCGTTTTACAGTTTTCCCGACCTCGCCTCGACAGTTCTGCCAGACGGTTGTGCACTGGTCGGCATTGAGCTGACGGACGATGCGGTTGAGCTGCCAAGCTTCCGTCATCCGTCGTGTGCGGCTTATGTACTGGGGCCGGAACGGGCGTCCCTGTCACCGGAGTTGACCGAACGCTGTGATCACATTATCAAAATACCGACAAAATTCTGCGTTAATGTCGGTATCGCTGGGGCCGTGGTGATGTATGACCGGATTATAACGCTTGGGAAATTCCCGCCTCGCCCGGTGCGCGCCGGCGGCCCGACGGAAAGTCTGCCCGACCATCATCATGGCGGGCCGATCTTAAGAACCCAGATGGAAAAATTCAGAGACGCCCCGCCGTTGGGCGAGGTTGAGCTGGGCAAGGCTGAGAGTTAACCGGCCCAGCCGTCACGCATGCGAACGGACCCGGCATGGAGGCCGGCGGCATTATTGATCGGTGTTTCCAGGAAATGTGCCATTTTTTCCTGGGCGGTTTCATCGAGAACGCCTAAAAATTTCAGCAAATTGGCGGCAATGACATCCGACGCCCGTTTCGTTCCATCATCGACTTTGACGGCAAAACCAACACCCAGTTCCGGCAGGATGCCAGCGTGAACGGCTTCGGCCCCGGTTTTAACGACAAAACGCTTAGGCGCTGCTGCCATGGCGATGCTATCAAAACGGTTCTGCCCGGCGACGTTATAAGGGTGGGCCATGACGGCCTTCAGGATTTTTTCCGAAGCATCGCGGCGTTTGGCGTCAAATCCGGATGGGTCAGCCATGCGGGCCAGGGCATGGGCCATGGCGGACAATGGCATGCCCATCACCGGGATGCCGCAGCCGTCGATTCCGTCTGGTGCGCCGTCCAGATTGACCTCGCCAAGCTCCGATAACAGGGCTTTCATGCGTTGCTGGACCGGATGGTCGGGCTGAATATATCCGGCCAGATCCTCGCCGAGATGCTGGGCTGTCGCCAGAAAACCCGTGTGTTTACCCGAACAGTTGTTTGAGGTTTGGTCAAGGATAGGTTGTTCGAGTATACGCTCTCGAAGGGTTTGTTCCTCGTGCGGCCAGTGGGCGGCGCATTCGAGGTGTGCCGGGCTTAACCCCAGACGCTTCAACCAGGCGCTGACGCCATCGACATGATGATGTTCGCCATTATGCGAGGCGCAGGCAAAGGCCAGTTCGTCAGGTGTCGCACCGCAGGCGTCGGCGGCACCGCTTTCGACAAACGGTATGGCCTGCAGGGGTTTGATGGCGGAACGCGGATAAATCAGGCGGTCCGTATCCCCCCAGGCATGGAGCACACGGCCTTTGGCATCAACAACTATGGCGGTGCCGAGATGGCTGCTCTCCACCATGCCACCACGGGTGACCTCAACGGTTAACGGATTTTTATTAATCATCGTGTATCAGTGCCACTACGACTCTGCCTTAGCAAGGCCACATTCTAACACTAGAAAATGAATATGAAAAAAGCACCTTTTTTACTCACAGCCTTCCTGATCTCCCTGGCCTCCGCACCGGCTCATTCCGCAACGTCTCTCGGTATCTTTGGAGACTGGGAAGCCTATACCGAGCGCGACAAGGGCAAATTGGTTTGTTACATGGGTTCCGAGCCGACCAAGACGCGGGGCAAATACAAGGTCCGCGGCAAGACGTTCGTGCTGATCACCCACCGACCGACCGAAAAAAGCACCAATGTGGTCAGCGTTCAGGCTGGGTACACCTATAAAAAAGACAGTGAAACCGAAATTATCGTTGGCAAGAAGACAACCAAGCTGTTCGTCGATAGCCGCCATGCCTACGCCTATGACGCCAAAGCAGATGGTGATCTGGTCAAGGCCATGGTTCGCGGTGCCGCCATGACGGTCAAGGGAACCTCATCAAAAGGCACGCTAACGACGGACACCTATTCGTTGAAAGGTTTTACGGCGGCCTACAAAGCCATAAGTGCTGCCTGCAAAGTCTGAGTTCAAAAGCCGGACCATCCACGGTCCGGCACCTTTTTGCTTTTGGATTCGCACCAGAAGTGCCATATCACCCTCATCATGACCGATAATCGTAAAAACCTGGTAGGCCTCAGCCGCGAAGAGCTTAAAGACGAACTGGCCTCCGTCGGCGAGAAAGCCTTCCGTGCGCAACAGCTCTGGCACTGGATTTATCATCAGGGATCGACGGATTTTGCCGAGATGACGACCCTGGCAAAACCCTTCCGCCAGAAGCTGGCCGAGCTTTATCGGGTATCGCGTCCGGAAATTTCGCAAGAACAGCGGTCTGAAGACGGAACGCGGAAATGGCTGGTCAAGTTTGATGACGGTCAGGAGGTCGAATCGGTTTTTATTCCGGAAGAAGACCGCGGCGCGGTCTGCATCTCGTCGCAAGTCGGCTGTTCACTAACCTGCACCTTCTGCCATACCGGGACCATGCAGATGGTCCGCAACCTGACACCGGCTGATATCGTCGGCCAGTTCATGGTGGCGCGCGATTCATATGACGAATGGCCGACGCCCAAAGACGGCGGACGAATGATTTCCAACATCGTCATGATGGGTATGGGGGAGCCTCTATTTAATTACGATAACGTCGCCACGGCGCTCAAGATCATTATGGACGGTGAGGGCCTGTCGTTGTCGAAACGACGCATCACGCTATCGACGTCCGGCGTGGTGCCGCTGATGCAGCGCTGCGGGGAAGAGCTGGGCGTTAATCTCGCCGTCAGCTTGCATGCGGTGCGTGATGATCTTCGCGACGTTCTGGTGCCGATCAACAAAAAATATCCGCTGAAAGAACTGATCAAGGCGTGTAAATCCTATCCGGGATCCAACAACGCCCGGCGCATTACGTTTGAGTACGTGATGCTGAAGGGCATCAATGACAGCGAAGCGGATGCGAGGGAATTGCTGCGGCTGATCAAGGGGGTTCCGGCCAAGTTCAACCTGATCCCGTTCAACCCGTGGCCCGGATCAACATACGAATGTTCATCCAACAACACCCTGCATAAATTCTCAAGGATGCTCAACGACGGGGGTTATTCGGCGCCGGTGCGTATTCCGCGTGGCCGCGACATCCAGGCCGCCTGCGGTCAGTTAAAGTCAGACAGTGAGCGCCCTGAACGGGTTCGGAAACCGGCGACGATTCCTCACTGAAGCAACCCTAAGCAAACGCTACGTTAGTGACGACGTATTTGCGCAAATTAAATGTCACCAGCCGTTACAGCGCTTCCAGTTGGCAATCACATTGTCCCCATCGACGACGTTGTAGCTGTCATAAGCCGCCGCCGTCATGCAGGCGTGGTTGGGCAGGATGCGCAGCCGGGTGCCGACCGGAAATTTTTTGAGGCTTTCTGAATCAGGCAGGGTGATCTGGCCATGTTCCTGATGCACGCCGCTGACGATCATCGGGCCATCTGGTCCGTCAATGGGCACACCGGTATCCCCATCACAAACCAGGCCATAGCCCAGGTCCTTATCCAGCGCCGCCGTTGAGCGGTCCTTGGATAGGGCCAGCCCGCCGGCATCGATCAAAATCTGATTATGGTCGGGGTTTTGGGAAATCACCGAGGCCAGAACACTCATAGCAACATCGTCCAGGGTACAGACGCCAAGGCCCGCCTGAAACAGGTCATAAAACACAAATACACCGGGTCGGGCCTCGGTCAGGCCATCGAACGTCTCGCCGAAGGTTGCGGTCGGGGTTGAGCCGACGCTGACGATTTTACACTCATGCCCGGCGTCTCGTAGCCGACTGGCCGCCCGGGTTACCGCGTCGCGTTCATCACGGGCAACCTGTTTGATTTCATCGATGCTGCGGCACCCGTAGGAATGCCCGGCGTGGGTCATGACACCGGCCAGCGCCGCGTTATCCGATGCGGCCAGCAGGTCGGCGATCTCCAGCACTCCCGGATGATCGGGGGCAATGCCGCTGCGGTGCTCGCCGCAGTCGATCTCAATCAACACCCGGAATTTACCGCCATGACTGGCGATCGCACGGGCGACCTCGACATTGTCGGTGATGATCTTGAGGTCAGCGCCATGCCGGGCGAGGTCTGCCGCATGATCCAGTTTGGACGGGTCGATACAAACGGCATAAACGATGTCCGGAACATCGTGTTGCAGAAAATATTCGGCCTCTTTCAAGGTCGAGACGGTGACCCCGCCGAAATTCCCATCGAGCGCCAATTCGGCCACATCAATGGATTTGGCCGTTTTCATGTGCGGGCGCAGGTTAACGCCCTTGGCCGCCAGCCGGGCGGTCATGGCGGCGGTGTTTCTGACGACTGTCCCCTGATCAAGGATCAGTGCCGGTGTTTGCAGATCGGATATTTTCATGGGCACGAGTTTAGGGGGCGGAAGGTCTTAATGACAAGCGTGGCGCTCAGGACCATCACTCCGAGGTGGAATTATCGACAATGACGGGGGTGTCAAAGTAGGTAATGTCCGGGGTCGTACCGTATCTTTCGCTGATCATGGTTTTCCAGGCGTCTGAGTACTGGCGGTCCGCGGCCTCGCGACTTTCCCAAAGATAAACGCCGCCGCCGGTCGGTCCCTCGCCATAGAGATAGTATTTTCGGACCAAGCCGGGTGCACCTTTGTAATTGGGCGCGGACCCTTCAAACAGTTCCTTGGCGGTTTCGCGAGTGGTTCCCTCCGGCAGGGGGAATTTAACAATTGCGGTGATCACTATGCAGGTCTCCTTTTGTATATTTTATTCTGATTTGAACGGATCGGATTGTATCCATTCGATGGTTTCTCGCAACACCGTCGGAATATCGCGTATGGCAACGCCCAGGCTATCGCGGCGGGTAAAATCAAACCCGGTCGGCGTCACGGGGGCTTCCGTGAGAGGTTCAGGCATCTTGGCATTGGGTAATATTTTATGGATTTCGGCATAAATATCCCGCAAATGCCAACTGTCATAGACGCCGAAATACCGCCCTGAAGCGTCCGAGTTTTCATAGGCCGCGAGGAACAGGTTCGCCAGATCATGAAGGTGAATCAGTGACGCGGAATCATTCGGTGTTTTGCTGTGTCGGCCTTCTCCGCCGTTAATCATACGTTGCAACCAAACCTGCGGGTTGCCGTTCATATGCTGGGGCAGCACGACTGGTCCATACAGCCCGGTCGGCAGGAAGATGGAAACGCGCACATCGTTTTCGGCGGCAAACTTGATCGCCGCCTTTTCCATCACGGTTTTGGCCGCCGAGGTGTATTTTTTTGCCCGGCATTGTTCACCCTCATCGGACCAGTGTTCGACTTCGTTTTTGAAGGGCACCGGTGGTATCGGGTTGGTGCTGCTGGTGCTGGAGCAGATAACCATCGTCCTGACGCCCTGTCGCAGCGCCGAGCGCATGATGTTCAGGCAGCCATCAACGGTTGGCATGATGATTTCCGCATACCCCTGCTCATCATCCATCTCCTTGGCAGGCACCCCTGTGGGGCCGAAATACGTAGGAATTAGGCTGGCGATGAAAACACAGTCAGTCCCTGCCAAGGCGGCATCGAATGAAGCCTCTTCGGCCATGTCGGCGCTATAGAGCGCCAAATTTGTTGACGCGCCGGGCAAGGCCTCCAGATACGAAGCCTTATCAGGGGCATTTCGGTCGCGCATGGTGCCGTGAACGCGATACCCACGTTCCAGTCCGGCCCTGACGATGTTGGAGCCGACAAGACCGCTGGCCCCCACCACGCCTATTGTTTTTTCTATTGTCATGATATTCGGCCTTTTCGCGAATTTGGTACCATACGATACAGTTGCCTTTAATCTAAATCATACCGTCGCGCCGCCCAAATCAATTCCTTGTCCGTTCCGCTCTGACTCAGAAGCGCTTGTCGGCGTGCCAGGTTTTCTATTAAGTCATAGCCACTGATTGGACTGGAACAACTTAAAGAGCGCCCGATATGTCAAAATCTCCCAACATTCTGATGTTCATGTCCGACAACCAGCCGGCGGAGCTGTTGGGCTGTTATGGCAATGAGGAAATCCAGACGCCGAACATAGATGCCCTGGCATCTGAAGGGGTTCAGCTCAACAACGCCTTTTGCGTTAACGGCATGTGTTCGCCTTGCCGGGCTTCGGTGATGACGGGCTTGATGCCGTCGCAACATGGCATCCACACCTGGATCGACGATCGCCTGCGCCATCTGTGGCCGGAAAACTGGAATGCCATTAGCGAGTTCAAGGCCCTGCCGTCGATCCTAGCCGAGCACGGTTATCAAACGGCATTGATCGGCAAATACCACATGGGCGCGCCTGATCTGGCGCAAAATGGCTTTCAGCATTGGGTGACCAACCCGCATGGTCACGTCACCGATTTCTGGAACGGCACTTATATTGAGAACGGTCAACGCACGACTTACCCCGGCCACAGCGTTGATTTTTTCACCGATAAGGCGATTGAATATCTCGAATCTGCCTGTTCGGGTGCCGAGGATGAACCGTTTTTCGCCTTCGTTCCTTATAATGCGCCCTATGGGCATTGGCCGGCGCTGAAAGGCCGGGCCAAAAACCGGTTTCGGGATTTTTATGACAGTGTCGACATGCACTCAATTCCGCGCGAAGGGTTGCATGAAAACGCCATCGCGCGGTTTTTGCGCAAAGCCTCTGACAGTGTCGGCGGCATTGATCACACATCGGAACTGCGCATTCCCAACGATCTCGAGACCTTGCGTAATTATTATTCAGAAATGGCCATGGTCGATGATGGTGTCGGCCGGGTTCTCGATACCCTTAAACGTCTGAACCGCTACGATGATACGCTTATTATCTACACGGCCGACCATGGGTTTTCTCTGGGCCATCACGGGATTTGGGGGCATTCGCAGGCGACACTGCCCTCCAATGCCCACCGGGCGACATTCTCCATCCCCCTGATCCTGCGCCATGGCGACCGTATGGTGATCGGGCAGGATGATGCACTGATTAGCCAGATTGACCTGTTTCCGACCCTGCTGGAACTGGCCGGGATCGAACCGGATGGTCATAACGCCAATTCTGCGGCGAAGAGTTTTGCTGGAGCGCTCGGTAGTGGGGCGTTTGAAAAGGATGGCTGTGTATTTCTTGAGCAAGAGGAAACGCGGGCCATCCGGACCCGCCGCTGGCTGTACAAGCGGCGCTTCCAACATGCGCCCCAGCCCCCCTACCCGGATGAAATGTATGATCTGGAAGCCGATCCGCTGGAAAAGACCGACCTTGCCGGGGTGCCCGAATATGCCGACGTTGCCCGCGATCTTGTCGGCCAGATCGAGAACTTTTTCGGACGCTATAACGATCCCCGATATGACCTCTGGAGCGGTGGCACGGCCAAGTCCAATTCGGACAAACCCTGGCTGTGGAAAGAGGCCTGGGGCGAAAGCTGGCAGGCAGGTTTCGTCGATGCATGAGGGCTAAAAAAACCTAGGTTGCCTGATCTTGCGAAGGCGACGCATTGGCCTATACTGCGCGCGTTTTTGAGGGGGGCTTAAAGTCCTCTGATGTACGGATTGCTCCAGCTTTTAAGGACCTTTTTTCATGAGCGCTCAGATCAATAAAGTCGTCCTCGCCTATTCGGGCGGTCTTGATACCTCGGTTATCCTGCGCTGGCTGCAGGATCAATATAACTGCGAAGTGGTGACTTTCACCGCAGATCTGGGGCAAGGTGAGGAGTTGGAACCGGCCCGTCAAAAGGCTGAGATGATGGGCATCAAGGACATTTTTGTCGAGGATCTGCGCGAAGAGTTCGTGCGCGACTATGTGTTCCCGATGTTTCGCGCCAATGCCATTTATGAGGGCACCTATCTGTTAGGGACCTCGATCGCCCGACCGCTGATCGCCAAACGCCAGATCGAGATCGCCGCCGAAGTGGGGGCCGACGCGGTATCGCACGGCGCCACCGGCAAGGGTAATGATCAGGTCCGATTTGAGCTCGGCTACTATGCCTGCAACCCCAACATCAAGATCATCGCGCCGTGGCGTGAATGGGACTTGGGTAGCCGCACCAAGCTGATCGATTTTGCCGAGAAACACCAAATCCCCATCCCCAAGGACAAACGTGGCGAAAGCCCGTACTCGCAGGATGCCAATCTTCTGCACATTTCGTCGGAAGGCAAGGTTCTGGAAGACCCTTGGATGGCAGCTGACGACAGCATCTATACCCGCATTACACCGCCCTGGCTGGCACCTGATGTGGTCACCGAAATCACCATGGATTTCGAACATGGCGATCCAGTGGCCATCAATGGTGAAAAGCTCAGCCCGGCGGACCTGTTGGCGAAACTCAACAAGTTGGGTGGCGACAACGGTATTGGTATTCTCGATATCGTCGAAAACCGTTTCATCGGCATGAAATCTCGCGGCATTTACGAGACTCCCGGCGGCACCATCCTGTTCACGGCACGCCGCGCCGTCGAAAGCCTGACCCTTGATCGCGGCGCCATGCATCAGAAAGACGAGATCATGCCGCGTTATGCGGAACTGGTGTATAACGGTTTCTGGTTCGCGCCGGAACGCGAAATGCTGCAAGCCCTGATCGACAAGGCCAGCGAACTGGTCACCGGAACCGTGCGCCTCAAGCTCTACAAGGGCAACGTCATGGTCACCGGGCGGAAATCCCCCAACAGTCTGTATGACGAAGCCATCGTCACGTTTGAAGAAGATGATGTTTATGACCAGCGCGATGCAGAAGGGTTCATCAAGCTGAACGCGCTCAGACTGCGCCTGCGTAAGGGCGAATAAACACCAATCCACCTCGGGTGGGGGCGTGAAGCTGTGAGCTCAGGTTTAAAATTCTGAACTTTGGATTCTGGGCTGGATAAGTCGATGAGTAAATTCTGCGGTCTGGACTTTGGCACCAGCAATTCCACCCTTGCGACAGTCGGCAGCGTGCGACCGGCCCTGGTCCCCCTCGAAGGGGACAGTTTTACGTTGCCCAGCGCCGTTTTCTATGACGAAGCCCGTGCCTCAAGCCGCCGCGCTGCGGGTATTTCTTATGGCCGCAACGCCACCGACCTCTACCTTGATGGCCAGGACGGGCGATTATTACGATCACTAAAATCACTTCTGGGCACGGATCTTATTGACACCGGTACGCCCCTGTCGGGACGCCGGATTTCCTTTAAAGGTGTCATTGCGGACTTTCTGACGGAAATCAAAAGCCGTGCCGAGCAGCAACTTGGTGAGGAGATCACCAGCGTTGTTCAAGGGCGTCCGGTAAATTTTGTCAACGATGATGAGCGGGCCAATCTGGCGGCTCAGGCTTCACTGAAGGAAATCCTACACTCCATCGGCTTCAAACACGTCGAATTTCAGTATGAACCCATCGCCGCCGGGCAATATTTTGCCTCCGAGACCAGCAAAAGCAGCCTCTGCCTGGTCGTCGATATTGGTGGTGGGACATCTGATTTTTCGATCATCAATATCAATGCCAGCCACAAATCCAATGGCCGTATCCAGGGCGATGTCATCGCAAATGCCGGGATCAGGCTGGGCGGAACCAACTTTGATCAGACCTTAAGTTTCCAGCATGTTATGCCTTTGTTGGGTTTGGGCGCTTCGCTGTCAGACAAGGCCCTTGATGCACCGCGCTGGATCTATTCATACTTGTCGACGTGGTCGAAAATAAACCTCATGAACAATCCGAAAATAATGCGTGATATTGATTGGACCATACGACAAGGCGGAGGGGATGTCCGCTTTGACCGCCTCGACAAGGTCATTCACACGTCGCTTGGACATCACGTTGCGGCCAGCGTTGAGGAGGCCAAGATAGCTCTCTCGATGGACGACGTTACCGAGATTGACCTGACGTATGTCGAAGAAAGATTATCGGTTGAGCTTTCTGCCCGCGCTCTAAGCGCCAGCCTTGAAGACGCGCTTGCTAAAATCAACGGCGCGATTGGAGCATGTCTTGATCAAGCGGGTTTACCGGGGTCAGGCGTAGACACGGTTATCCTGACCGGCGGATCGACTGAAATGCCGATTCTGCAAAACACCATAACCGACATGTTTCCACACGCCGAGATCAGCACCTGCGATACATTTGGTGCGGTTGGATTAGGGCTGGCGATCGAAGCCAGTTCGCTTTTTGCAAACAGGTCAGGCGTCTGAAAGTTTTTATCGGGGATGTCAGAGTTCCACCTGCTGAAGATACGCCGGCACTTCCGCGCGCCAGCCCAGATGGTCTTCGATCTTCATGCGCAGTGACGAGGCGGCTTCCGGTTCGCCATGGGTGATAAAGGTCTTTCTCGGGGCGTCCTGAAAACATCCTAACCAGTCCAGTATTTCACCATAGTCGGCGTGGGCGGAGGTGTTGTGTAACAATTCCACCTGGGCGCGGACCGGCCACATCTGGCCATGAATCCGGATTTCATCTTCGCCATGGACCAACCGTGACCCTCGGGTTCCAGCCGCCTGAAAACCGGTAAACAAGATGGTGTTGCGGGCATCGCCGATAAAATGTTTCAGGTGATGTAATATGCGTCCACCCGTCGCCATTCCGCTGGCCGATATGATTACCACCGGCATGGAGGCGTTGTAATCCAGCGACTTGGATTCCTCTGCGGTTTGGACATATTTGGCGATGTGGCAAACATCAGCGCACATTTTTTCGTGTAACCGATGTTCGTTCCTATGACGGCCCAAAAGCTGCGTCGCATTAATGGCCATGGGGCTGTCGAGAAAAATCGGTAATGTCGCCGGGATGGCGTTATTTTTTTTAAGCGCGTAGATGTAGTACAGGATGCTTTGTGTACGGCCGACGGCAAACGCAGGAATGATAACCGAGCCGCCGCGCGCCGCAGTGGCGCGGATGATGTCGCCGATTTTCTGCACCGGATCGCCGTCTTTATGCAGCCTGTCGCCATAGGTGGATTCGAGTACCAGATAATCCGCCTGCTGGATCTCCACCGGTGGGACCATAACCGGATCTTCGGCACGTCCGAGATCACCGGAAAACAGAATTGACGTGTGCCCGTCATCGACCCGGATAAAAGATGATCCGAGGATGTGACCGGAGCGGTTGAAGGTAAACCCCAGGCCGCTATTAAGCTTGTGAGGTTTGTCGAAGTCCTTAACCCTGAACTGACCAAGCGATTTTTCGGCGTCCTTTCGGGTATACAAAGGCAGGGCGGGTTTGTGTTTGCTGTAGGCATAGCGGTTCGCCCGGTCGGCGTCGGCTTCCTGAAGGTAACCGCTATCTGGCAGCAGGATGGAGCAGAGGTCATATGTCGCCGCCGAGCAGTAAACTTTTCCCCTGAAGCCGCGTTTGACCAGCAGTGGGATATAACCGCTATGGTCGATATGGGCATGGGTCAACAAAACGGCGTCAATGGACGCCGGGTCAACCGGCAGTTTCTCCCAGTTCCTCAAACGCAGTTCCTTCAGCCCCTGAAACAGACCGCAATCAACAAGTATTTTCCGGCCCTCATGTGCCAGCAGATATTTGGACCCGGTGACTGTTTCGGTTGCACCTAAGAATGTGAGCTTCATGAGTGACCATGACCTTTCCACTCAAACATACGCCACCACCCGTAGGGTCGCTATGATATCTCGCAGTCTTCCGCACGAAAGTTGGCGTCAATGAGTGGGGAAGGCCTGTAAGACGGGGGAGGCATCTGTTGATGCCCATTCATACCGCCGCATGGTCGACTACAAAATAATAGTGTATTATTGGATAATGCGGGAGCGAATTTTTGATATCTTACTCAATGGGGAACGATCATGAATGCGGTTATGAAAAATACTAAAATTGGCGTCAGAGTAATGATCTCTCTGGCTTTGCCGATCATCGGATTGCTCTTGTTTTCCGGAGATCTGGTTATAGAAAAACTCCAAACTGTCAACGAGCTGGGGGAAGTTCAACGTTTGGCAGACTTGGCACCGGTCGTCAGCGCGGTCGTCCATGAGTTGCAAAAAGAAAGAGGGACTTCCGCAGTATTCATCGGCAGCAAAGGCAAAAAATTTGCAGAACAACTGCCGGTTCAAAGAAAAGACACCGACGCCAAGCATGAGGCCTTGAAAGAAGCTCTGAAGTCCTTTGACCCTGCATCCTACAGCCAGACTTTTGTTGAGGAGGTGAATGCGGCGCTGGAGGCCCTGGGGCAATTGGAGGAAAAGCGCAGCCAAATTTCAGATTTTCAGCTTACTGTTCCCAAAATGGCCAAATACTATACTCCAACCATCGCCAAGCTACTTGGCATCGTCGAAGAGATGGCAATTTTGAGCAGCGACGCAAAAATTACCAATGCGATCACGGCGTACACCAGTTTTCTACAGGGCAAGGAACGGGCCGGCATTGAACGCGCCATGGGAGGCGCCGGATTCGGAGGTCGAAATTTTCCACCGGCGATATACAAAAAATTTATCGAGCTGATCGCCCAACAACAGGTCTTTTTTGGCATCTTTAAGCTATATGGCAGCAATGAACAGAAAGAGTTCTTTGACACCATGATCGTCGGCGCGGATGTGGATAAGGTCGATGACATGAGAAAAATTGCCATCGCCAGCATCGAAAGTAAGGACACTCAGGGCATTGAGGGCCCCGACTGGTTCGCAACGATCACAAAAAAGATCAATTTGATGAAAAAAGTAGAGGATAAAATTTCACTGGACCTGCAAAATCTCAGCAGAGAAATACAATCTGATGCCCAATCGACGCTCTATATATTGAGCAGTTTTACAATCATCTTGTTATTGATTACTGGTGTGCTCGTTTTCCTTATTGTTCGCGGCATCACCAAGCCTATTTCCGGGATAACTGAGGCCATGACAGAATTGGCTGATGGCAATCTCGCCGTTGAGATCGAAGGTATCGATCGTGGCGACGAGATCGGAACGATGGCGAATACCGTTCAGGTCTTCAAAGACAACGCCAAACGGGTCAAGAAGATGGAGGCCCAACAGGCCGAATCGGAAAAGCGCGCTGAGCAGGAAAAACATGAACTGATGAATGGTATGGCAGACAATTTCCAGACATCGGTGGGTGATGTCATCACCATTGTGTCATCTGCCTCTACTCAGCTGCAGGCTTCGGCCCAGGCTCTTACCGTCGCCTCCGAGAATACTAATGAGCAGGCATCGGCAGTGGCGTCAGCCTCGAATCAAGCCTCTGCCAATGTGCAAACCGTTGCGTCGGCGGCCGAAGAGTTGTCGAGCTCGATCAACGAAATAGGCCGCCAGGTTAAACAATCCAGTGAAATGGCTGATTCGGCGGTTTCTGAATCGGAACACGCTAATACCATGGTCCAAGGCCTGGCAACGGATGCAGACAAGATTGGCGAGGTGGTATCGCTGATTACGGATATCGCTGAGCAAACCAATCTGCTTGCGCTTAATGCGACAATTGAGGCGGCCCGAGCCGGAGAGGCTGGCAAGGGGTTTGCCGTTGTTGCTTCTGAAGTCAAAAATCTGGCCAACCAGACGGCGCGGGCTACTGATGAGATCAGCAGTCAAATCGGGGGAATCCAAGATGCTACGAAAGGATCTGCTGAAGCCATCGCCTCAATCACAAGGACCATTGGAAAAATCAGCGAGACAACCACAGCCATTGCTGCGGCCGTAGAAGAGCAGGGTGATGCGACCCAGGAAATCGCGCGTAATGTTGAGCAGGCGGCGGCGGGTACAACCGACGTGTCGGAGAATATTTCAGGCGTAACGGCTGCGGCAGCTGAAACCGGGCAATCCGCATCGGAAGTCCTGGCGGCGGCGGGCGAGCTGTCTGTGCAATCAGAGTTTTTGAGCACTGAGGTCAGCAAATTTATCGCAGAAGTACGCCATGCCTAAGGCATAAAAAAAGGCGGTCCCAATAGGACCGCCTTTTAAACTCAAGCGTATCAAAACCTAATAACGATAGGCTTCCGGCTTGAACGGGCCTTCGGGACTGACACCGATATAGTCGGCCTGTTCCTGGCTCATTTTGGTTAGTTGAGCGCCCAGCTTTTCGAGGTGCAGGGCGGCAACTTTTTCATCGAGATGTTTCGGCAGAACATAAACCTCGTTCTTGTAGGCCTGTGAGTTCGTCCACAGTTCGATCTGCGCCAGTACCTGATTGGTGAAGGACGCTGACATGACGAAGCTCGGATGCCCCGTGGCACAGCCGAGATTAACCAGACGGCCTTCGGCCAAAACGATCAGGCGTTTGCCATCGGGGAAGACAACCTCGTCAACTTGCGGTTTGATGTTGTCCCAGGTGTAGTTACGCAGCGCGCCGATCTGAATTTCGGAATCGAAGTGACCAATGTTACAGACGATCGCCCGGTCTTTCATGTCGCGCATGTGATCAAGCGTAATAATATCGATGTTGCCGGTGGTGGTGACAAAGATGTCGCCGCGGGTGACAGCGTTTTCCATTGTCACAACCTCAAAGCCTTCCATGCAGGCCTGCAGCGCGCAAATCGGATCAGCTTCTGTCACCAAGACGCGGCACCCGGCGTGACGCAGGCTTTCGGCAGATCCTTTGCCGACGTCGCCAAAACCGCCAACGACAGCAACTTTACCAGCCATCATCACATCGGTCGCGCGGCGAATGGCATCAACCAGACTTTCGCGGCAACCGTATTTGTTATCGAATTTCGACTTGGTCACGGAATCATTGACGTTGATTGCCGGTGTCATCAGAGTTCCGGCTTTCTGCATTTCGTGCAGTCGGTGAACGCCGGTGGTTGTCTCTTCAGACAGCCCTTTGACGTCTTTCATCATTTCCGGGAATTTCTCATGCATCATGACGGTAAGATCGCCGCCATCATCCAAAATCATGTTTGGTGTCCAACCATCCGGGCCAACAATGGTTTTCTCAATGCACCATTCAGCTTCCTCTTCGGTTTCGCCTTTCCAGGCATAAACCGGGACATCTGTCGCGGCGATGGCCGCAGCGGCCTGATCCTGGGTTGAGAAGATATTGCAGCTCGACCAGCGGACTTCCGCCCCCAAGGCTGTCAGGGTTTCGATCAGCACGGCGGTCTGGATGGTCATGTGCAGACACCCGGCGATGCGTGCGCCCTTCAGGGGCTGGGAGGTGCCGTATTCTTCACGAAGGGCCATCAAACCTGGCATTTCGGTTTCGGCGATATTGATTTCCTTGCGGCCCCATTCGGCCAAATTTATGTCGGCGACTTTACAATCATCGAAGGGCATTTCGACGGCTCCTGAATAGTGTCTGTGGAAGGGTTCGGTAATATATGGAATTCGTGGCCGGGGTTTACCAGTCCCCGCCCGATGGAGCAAGGTTCACGTATCGTCACCAAGCCTAAACGCCGAGCCTTCCCAGACAGTTATTTCAGGGTTTCACGCAACAGCTTGCTGACACAGCGTCGAAATTCCCTCGATGGCGCGGTCAATGTCTTCGTCGTCGGTAAAATAACCCGGCGAAAAACGAACCATTCCCCCTCCCACGACAGTGCCCTCGTCCTCATGAACCACAGGTGCACAATGCAGGCCCGGACGGACGCAGACCTCGAAATCCGCATCAAGAACGGTCCCCACCTGATCAGCAGGAACATTGTCTATGCTGATCGACAAGGTTGCGACGCGTCGCCGGAGGTCATCAACAGGGCCATGAACGGTGACCCCTCGGAGCGGAAGAAAGGCATCGATCAGGCGCTTAACATGGGCGTTTTCGGCGCGGTGAATTTCTGTCAGGGCTAGACGGCAGGCTTCTTTATGTGTGAGTTTTTTCGCGGTTTCCCCAGCCAGATCGCGGCCCATTTCGGCGAACCACTTTTGTGCGGCGTTAAGCCCGGCAATGCCTGGAATCGAGGGCGTTCCGGCTTCAAGGTGATGGGGATAGGAGTCCGGCTGGAACGGAGAAATCGAATCAACGCCGGTTCCGCCGACGCGTAAGGGTTTGATGTCCACATCTTCGCCAACAATTAATCCGCCGATGCCCATGGGGCCAAACAGCCCCTTGTGGCCGGTGAACACCAGAACATCGATGCCCAGATCGTCCATGTTGATGTCCAAAACACCGGCGGTCTGGCAGCTGTCGACAATCAACAGAGCGTTTGAATTCTTGACGATTTTTCCAATGGCTTCCAGGTCCTGAACCGATCCCAGTACGTTGGAGCCGTGATTGATAACGACGATCCGGGTTTTCTCGGTCAGGGCGGCGGCGATGTCGGCGGGGTTCACATAGCCCTGTTGATCGCGGCCAATGCGCGAAACTGTCACGCCATGATCGCGCTCAAGATGGTTGGCCGGACGTAATACTGAGTTATGTTCAAGGCGGGTGATGATCATGTGGTCGCCGGGCTCAACCAGGCCCATGATCGCCATGTTCAGTGAATCGGTGGCATTTTGGGTAAAGACGACACGCTGTGGATCGCCGCTGAAACCAAAAAATTCAGCCAGCTGGCGACGTGTCTGGGTCACCATGATCTCTGCCTCGACCCCCATCTGATGTCCGGCCCGTCCGGGGTTGACGCCATAATCCCTGAAAAACCGATCCATGAATTCGTAAACGACTTGCGGTTTGGGCCAGGTGGTTGCGGCGTTGTCGAGATAATAGTTGTCTTTCATGTGCCTCGTTTCCTTCTGAGTTCGGCCATCCAGCGAACAATGATTGATTGAGGCAATGATAACTCTAAATGAGTGAAATTATGTTCTGAATTTACTCAAAATAATATAAAAAATGGAATAAATTTTTTTAAAAATGATTATTTATGGAAAATTTATTCAGTTTTTGGGATGTATTTTAGAAAGTTATCCGAGGCCAGAGAACATAATAAGCTGGCCCGGTCCCGATGATTGGCGCCTTGAACCAGCACCATTTTAATCACTGCCGTTCGTCTTAACCGGGTGTTCAGGCGGTTCATAACTTCAAAGCTGACCTTTTCCAGATCGGTGTCCGTCAGGTTACTTTTCCGCCCCTGGAGTTTGCCAAACTGAGAATTCAGAGAATCCAGAATTACGGGTCGAATTTCACACAGGTTGGACAGGTCACTGGGTTTGGCGAGAACCAGAATGGGCAGGACCTGCTTGGATGCTTTTTGAGAGGCACCGGACAGGCGGGGTAGGAATACGCGTGTCATGACCAGCGCCGGCGGCATCACGGGGCCGGCGTCCTTGGCCACGGGCTTTTTTGGTGGCGGGGGCGTTGCCAGATCGGGCTCCGGTTTTGGCTCTTCGGACTTTGTCGGTTTTTCGGGTTGGGCGGGCTCTTCCGTCTTGGTTTCGATTGACGCTTCAACTTGAGGTTCTGATCTATCCTGAGACCCGAACCCCAGTGCTGCCGTCAGTTTTCCGTCTGTGTTTATATTGATGATAATGCCAAGAATGCCGATCATCAAAATTAGCGCCACCCCTCCGACAATCATCGAGAATTTTGGATCGTTGATCAGCCGATATGTGGTGCTGGACAGGCTGCCGCCGAAGGAGCCGGAGCGGCGGTTTTTATTCTTCTTTTTCTGTTTGCCGGCGAGATAGTCCTGGGCCTTCTGGATACGTTCGTCCTTGATATGACGCAACAGGCTGGCCACCGTCTTCGAGAGTGCAGAAATATCCTGGGATGTGTCTCCTCCGGCGATCAGGTTGTCCAGCTGATGGGTCAGCCGAGCGACTTCCAGTTGATCTTGCTTTCGGGTAAACAGTTGACCGATGACAACCAGCGTGCACTCACGAAGAGCCGCAGCCGTGCGAACTTGAGAAATCAATTCAATCAGCCCATTGGGGCCTTCAAATACCTGTTCCCAGTCGGTAACCCCGTCAGGAGTTTGTGGAAAGGCAGGTTTCTTGGTCTTGTTCAAAAGCTAGGTTCCCGAAAAGGAGCTCAGAGCAGAACACTATAAAGAAAACCTTGGCTGATTAAAGTGAGCGGCGTCACAGGCGTATTAGGTTGCGACGGCAAGGTTTAGGTTGACGGTTCAAAGTTGTCCCGTACTGCGCTGTAATTTTTTGGGTTTTACGGCTCTTCGCCCTTTCGCCTCCATCCGGCCTGTCGTGCTTCGTCGTCGCCGCAAAAATACCGCTCTCCCGTTGCGGGGGTAATGACAATACTTTCATACTCCTGGTCCAATGGGCTGTAATAGAACCGTTCTTTGGTTTCGGAAATGTCACCTTTGACCATGCATGCCGCATGCGTGGCCTTCGATGGGTGAAGAAATTTGCGCTCCAGATGTTTCCAGGGCAGTTCTGCAGCCGGCCGGGTGGATTCTTTGAAATTGTGCTCGTTCGGAAGGCGTTTGCCCTTCCGCCATTGTGACGGCGGTATAAACTCCCCACTCCAAATGCCAAGAGAGGCCTGCTTGGCGAGATGTTCAGCCGCGGCATAATGGGGGGGGCTGTTTGCTAACGCTGTAACGTTGCCACCTTTGAGTAAAATTGATGAAAGTTCTTGATCTCCGATCAGGCAGGCGGCTATCGGCAGGCCTTGTGGTGCAGGCTGCACGAAACATTTTATCTGAGTCGTCTCCATTTCCAACTGTTTATTCAATCTGTACCCGGCTGCAAGACCGCACAGCCAGAGGTGACCGTCATGGTTACAGGCCTGCCCCAGTTCGGGAGCGTCGATGCCGGCCAATTGATAGACGGTCTTGCCAATTTGAAGGGTGTCACCATCCAGGACAATCGCCTGATTGTGGTCAATCCGCACAATTTCAGATGCATCAGAACGCTGGCCGCTCACTACTATGATGACAAGAAAAATTGTGGTTATGAATGTTTTCATTTGTCGTATCCTCTGTTCGATTGCTATCGAGAGCAGACTCTCGTATGTGATCTGAGTGGCGTCATAACTCCATCGGGCGCGTTATTTTTGTCTGTATTCTGGGCAAAACATCTTTTGCCATAAATAAACTAAACTGATGCCGACCGCAGCCCCAATCAGGCCACCTAAATGCCATCCCGGCGTCCCCTCTATAATTGCGCCTGAGGCGACTCCGGCGGCGGCGCCAATGGTGAGCCCAAGTGCGCCCAACATCAGGCCCTCAGCACCCATGTTTTCTACAAGATGATCCATCACCAGAGCGATTGACAGAACGCAGGCCATAAAAACAACCGTGACTGCAAGAACGCTTACAACAGTGACGATCCCCTCTGCCATCTTCAGCGACGCCTAATAGAAACTGGCGATCAAAAGAACGGCTGTTACAACAACTCCCCCCATCAAGCCGTATTGAGGGTTGGAGAGAAAAAGTCCGCCATCTGCAATGACAACTGCTATTACAAGTTTTAACATGCTCAAACACCTTTCTGAATTTTATTGATACCAAAATTGTTGATCCGCAAACTGACGCCCTTTTGACGCCTCATTTTTTCTTTCCTGAACCAACCACTGTAAAAATGATAAGGGCATAAACTCCCATCATGATGATCCGGATAAACTGAGCGTTGGAGCCGTGAAACCCCATTACTTCCGCTAACTTTTCGGCTCCCATCAACACCGGACCGATTGCAATTAACGGCAGGAAAAACTGTAAAGTGAACTTGCGCAGCGCCTTAAATGCACCTGTCAGAAATGTCGTGTTTTGTTTGTCGGGGACCATGGTTGACTGGTCTGTAACGCTCTCATTTTCCATGTCTTAACCTTTCCAAAATTGCCGGGAAAAAAGAATGATGACTGTGAACACTTCCAATCGACCGACCAGCATGCCGAACGCCAGCATCCATTTGGCGACATCTGGTAATTCTTTGAAGGTGCCTGACGGCCCAACGACAGGGCCAAACCCTGGCCCAACATTGGACAATGTGGTTGCGGCGCTTGAAATCGCGGTGACCAAGTCCAGGCCAAGAAAACTCAGCCCCAAGGTCAGTGCGCCAAAACAAAAAATGAAGATAAAGAAAAAGCTGAGGATGGAACTGACCACTTCATTGGAAATCGGTCGGTTGTTGTAATACGGGATGAAAACGCCGTTTGGCTGGAGAATTTTGCGAAATTCCATGCGACACGTTGAAAACAATATCTGAAACCGGAAAATTTTGATTCCGCAGGCAGTGGAGCCGGCACAGCCACCGACGAATGTCAGAAAGAACAGAAAGATGACCGGGAACACGCCCCAGAGCGTATAGTCGGTTGAGGCGAACCCGGTTCCCGTCATGATCGAGGCGACACTGAACGATGAATAGCGGATGGCGTTCATAAACCCCATGCCATCGACGCCCCAAAGCCATCCGCTGACCGATGCAATGGCGAGCGCCATAATTGCCAAATACCAGCGTACCTGCGAGTCATGAAGCAAATCGGAGAAGCGTTTCTGGAAGGACATGAATATCAGCAAGAACGGGATTCCGCCGGCGATCATGCCGATGGTAATGATGGCGTCAATTTTAGCACTTTGGAAATGGCCGACGGAGCCGTCTGACGTTGAATATCCTCCGGTTGCGATCGTTGTCATCGCGTGAACCAAAGCTTCCACACCGGTCATTCCGGCGAGCCACAGAGCAAGGGCACAAACCGCCGTCAAAGAGATGAAAACCAATGTAATCCCGGTAGATATCTGCCGCGCCCGGGGCAGATTTTTTTCACCAGTCTCAAAGGCTTCGACCATAAACAGCTGCATGCCCCCGACCTTGAGAATTGGCAGAATGCTGATTGACATCACGATGATGCCAAGTCCTCCTAGCCATTGGAGGATGGCTCTCCAGACGAGAATGCCAGGGGATAGATTATCCAGCCCGGTGATCACTGTTGAACCCGTCGTGGTGATCCCTGACATCGTTTCAAAATAGGCGTCGGTGAAACTCATATGGGTTTCACCAAGAATGAACGGCAGCGATCCGAACAGGGATAAAAATACCCAAACCAGGGTGGTCATCAGGAAGGCCTGGCGTCTGGAAAGATTAAAATTGGGAGAAAAATTGGACAACAGCATGGCGCCGCCAGCAAACATCGTGATCGCGGCGGACATCGGAAAAACCCAGATTTCAGGACTCCCGTAAGCGATATCAATGATCGCCGGGATGCTCATGAACAGGGCCAGCAGCATCAGCAATATGCCGATGACAAAAAATATGGGTTGAACATTTCTCATTGCGTGTTCTGCGTTGCCGATGAAGGGAAATCATTGGCGGCGCCGCACTATGGCGGCGCGCTTCGCTCCACTCAGAGAAAAGAACACAAAAAACGATCCATGCCCGAATCCGAGGTTATACCTCAGGGAAGGGGCGGTACTCTCAAAGAATGGAGAATGCTGTTATTGTACGGGGGGGCCTGTCGCCCAAGTGTTGGACGTCGCAATATGATCAGCTAGGCGAGCATCTGAACAAAAATAAACACGGCCTGTTTGGCAAACGTAAGCAGTCTGGAATTCATCAGGTGTTTGGGCGTCAAAACCAGTATCACCCGAAACGTCGTCATTCAAAACGAACGAGTCGCTTGCAGCAATTGACAATTCTGTAGCTAAGGCCTGAGACGGGCTTGAAAAAGCCAGCCCGCAAAGGACCGCGATCAGAAGGAGTTTGCCAAAAGACGTGTGAAGCAGCTTTTCCATCGAAAGCAACATATTCCTCTAACCACCCGATTTCAACCAAGATGATAAGAATTCCAATTGCTGTTTAATACCAAGTTGCAGTGATAATAACCTATAGAGATCGTCAACGCGGCCCGTCGGGCTGGAAGAAACGTGCACCGATACGTTGGCGGTGTCATTATGGCGTTCATCCCCACACTATAGGCTGAAAAGAGCACGGATGTCTGAGGTTTACGAGGTCTTCGCCATTAAATACGCGACTCACATGCGGACGTCGGAGCTGAATTTTATGGATCCGCCGGATATTCATGATGGCCCCATGCCCATCGATTATTTCGTCTGGCTGGTGCAGTCGGCTGATCACACCTTTATCGTCGATACCGGGTTTAACGCCGAAACCGCCGCTCAGCGGGGTCGTGAATTGAGTCGCTGTCCGGCGGAAGGCCTGGCGTTGATGGGCGTTGACGCCAAGCATGTCCGAGATGTCATCATCACCCACCTGCATTATGACCATGTGGGAAATTTCGACCTGTTCCCAAATGCCCGATTCCATTTGCAAGACAGTGAAATGGCCTTCGCCACGGGCCGCCACATGCGCCACAAACCGTTTCGGGCGCCGATGGATGTCGAGCACGTTGTCGGCATGGTCCGTCAGGTCTATGCGGAACGGGTGGTTTTTCATGATGGAGACGCGGAACTGGCCCCCGGCCTCAGCCTTCATCATATCGGTGGACACACGGCGGGTCTGCAGGTGGTGCGGGTCAATACGCGACGTGGTCAGGTCGTTTTGGCGTCCGACGCCAGCCACTTGTATGCAAATATGGAACGGAGCAATCCCTATCCCATCATTTTCCGCGAAGACCAGATGCTGGAAGGTTTCGATACCCTGAGGCGGCTGGCTGACAGCCCGGATCATATTATCCCCGGACACGACCCCCAGGTCATGGACCGCTATCCTGCCCCGTCAGACGATCTGCAGGGTATCGTCGTGCGGCTTGACTGAAATTTTACCTAGAGGACATCCTAAAATGGTCGAAAAAATATTCATCACAGCTCAGGATCTGTTGGACGATTCCTTCCGTCTTGCACGGAAGATTTTCGAAGATGGTTTCCGTCCCAATTATATCGTTGGTGTGTGGCGGGGTGGTACGCCGGTCGGCATTGCCGTGCAGGAAGCGCTCGATCATCTGGGGGTGCCGGCCGATCATATTTCCATCCGCACGTCTTCGTATGATGGTATCGAGGATCAACGAGATGAGGTCCGCGTGCATGGGCTGAATTATATCGTTGATAATGTGAACGCCGAGGATTCCCTGCTGATTATCGATGATGTATTTGATACGGGCCGCTCCGTACAGGCGGTCATCGACAAACTGACGCTGGAATCCCGACGTAACACCCCCGAGACCATCCGCATTGCCACGGTCTATTACAAACCGTCAAAGCGCCGGGTCGACAGCGTGCCGGACTACTTCATTCATGAGACCGAAGAGTGGCTGGTCTTCCCACATGAATTGCATGGCCTGACCGAGCAGGAAATTCTGGACCATAAACCGGTCGCGGCATTGGCTCGGGTCAATCTGCAGAAGGCCGAGAAAAACGCCTGATATGGTTTAGACCGAGACGTTATCGATCAGCCGGGTGCTGCCCAGCCAGGCGGCGGCGAGGACACGTGCCGGGCGTGAGGCGTCGCTGACCGGTTCCAGTGTTTCGGCGTCACGCACCGCCAGATAATCGACGGCCCCGAATCCGGCCTTGGTCAGTTCGGCTTCCGCCCATGGGCGCTGGTCAATGGGGTGTTGGCCGCCCCTTACTTTGTCGGCGATTTCCGAAATGATCCGGTACAGCGCCGGGGCGATTTTACGCTCTTCAGGGGTCAGGTAATTATTACGCGATGACATGGCCAGGCCGTCGGCTTCGCGCACTGTCGGCGCGCCGATGATCTCGACCGGAATATCCAGATCACGGACCATGGAGCGGATTACACAGAGCTGCTGGTAATCCTTCTCTCCGAACACGGCGACGTCGGGTAACGCCTGCAACAATAGTTTGGCAACCACGGTGGCGACGCCACTGAAGAAATGCGGTCGGAATTCGCCTTCCAGCACCTGACTTATACCCTGCACTTCGATTTTGGTGGAATGACCGTCCGGATATATCTCGGCGACATTTGGCGCAAAGATCAGATCGGCCCCGGAGGTCTCGAACCTGTTGATGTCGCCTGTTTCGTTGCGGGGATAGGTGGCAAAATCCTCGTGTGGGGCGAACTGCGACGGATTGACGAACAGTGTCGCCACGGCCTTGTCGGCATGTGTTTTGGCGGTGGCGATCAGGGACAGATGGCCGTCATGCAGCCCACCCATTGTTGGGACCAGGCCGATGGTGTGACCGTCTTGACGCCAATCCTTGAGGCGGGCGCGTAGGTCTTTGATGGTGCGTACTGTTTCCATGAGCGTGGTATTAACTCGCTACTTTGACATTCTGTTTGGTTTGGTAGACATGTTCCATATCCGGGAATCGCCGTGCCTGTACATCCCGGGCGTAGGTTTGGGCAGCCTGCTCGACGGTTTTACCGATCTCGCCGTATCGTTTGACGAATTTCGGCGTGAAGTCGCTGAACATGCCGAGCATATCATCAATGACCAGGATTTGACCGTCGCAAGCTGGTGACGCGCCGATCCCAATGGTCGGGATGGTCAGGGTTTCGGTGATTTCACGGGCCAGCATCTCGACCGTCCCTTCAATCACCACGGCAAATGCACCGGCATCGGCCACCGCCCGGGCATCGTTGAGTACGGCCTGATAGCCGGCATCGTCACGGCCTTGGATTTTGTACCCGCCAGCTTCAGTCACTTTCTGCGGCAACAGGCCGACATGGGCAAGGACCGGAATACCAGAGGCGACGATGGCTGTGATCTGATCGGCCATGGCCGTGCCGCCTTCCAGCTTGACCCCTTGGGCGCCGGTTTCATCAATCACCCGTCTGGCTGAGCGCACCGCCTGAGCAGGGCTGTCCTCATAAGATCCGGCAGGCAGGTCGATAATGACGCATGATTTTCGCGACCCGCGCATAACCGCTTGTCCGTGCGCGATCATGGTCTCCAGTGATACCCCAACCGTCGTTTCCAGTCCGTAAATTACCATCGCCAGCGAGTCCCCGACCAGCAACATGTCAACGTGATCATCCAGCCGCTGGGCCATCGGGGTGGTATAGGCCGTCAGGGCGACGATCGGTGTTGAATTTTTCCGCGAGCCGATTTCTGCCGTTGAAATCCGGGGTTTAAGTGGGGCGGATTGCTCTGTCATGGTCATCCTCCAGCTCAGTAGGGGCCAAGGTCCAAATTTATTGCGCTGCACAATAGACCAGGTTGCTGCGCTGCACAATAAAAGATGCTCGGGAATAAACCGTAATGTGCCGTGCAGCTAAATGTGGTTGAATTCGATGCAGGGCACTGCTACCACGAACGGACAATGACTGACCCTGAAATTTCACCCGCTGCCCCCAGAATGTCAGGCATCTGCCCCGCCCAGGAGATCAGGAAACTGATCCGCGCCGGTGTTATCGAGACGAATGTCGAAATTCCGGAAGAACAGATTCAACCGGCCAGCCTGGATTTGCGGCTGGGATCGAAGGCCTATCGCATGCGGGCGAGCTTTTTGCCCGGCAGCGGTGTTCAGGTCATGGCCAAGGTGGCGGCGCTTGGCATGCATGAAATTGATCTATCCCAGGGCGCGGTCCTCGAGCGGGAATGTGTTTACATTGTGCCGCTTGAGGAATCCCTCAATTTGAGCGACGAGATTTCCGGAATTGCAAACCCGAAAAGCTCGACGGGGCGGCTGGATATTTTTACCCGCCTGATTACCAATGGCGCTGACGACAGTCCGTCGGAATTTGACCGCGTCCGCGCCGGATACAAGGGGCCTTTGTATGCCGAAATCAGCCCACGGGCCTTTTCCGTCAAGGTTATGGCGGGTGCACGACTGAGCCAGCTCAGGCTCCGCTATGGTGAGCAATCTTTTTCTGATTCCGATATGCGTCGTTTGAATGAAACCGTTGCGTTGACCGATGGCCGGATGCGTGATCAGGATATTTCCGGCGGTGTACCGTTCAGTGTCGATCTTGCGGGTGAAAACAAAGACGGGCTGGTCGGCTATCGGGCCAAACGTCATACAGGGGTCATTGATCTGGCGAAAATCGCCCACTACGACTGGCGCGATTTCTGGGAGCCGCTGTACGTCCGGAATGGCGAAGGGCTGGTGCTTAATCCCGGTGATTTTTACATATTGGCGTCTAAGGAAGCCGTCCGGGTGCCGCTGGATCATGCCGCCGAGATGGTTGCCTATGATACGCTGGTCGGCGAATTTCGAGTTCATTATGCTGGGTTTTTTGACCCCGGTTTTGGTATTGCTGACGATGGGCGGGCCGGAACTCGGGCGGTTCTGGAAGTTCGCAGCCACGAAGTTCCGTTTGTCATTGAGGATGGGCAAACGGTCGGGCGGCTGGTCTATGAAAGACTTATGGATGTCCCCGACAAAATATATGGTGCTGACATCGGATCGAATTATGCCAATCAAACGCTGACACTGGCAAAACAGTTTATCAAACCGGATTTACGTTAGTCTCGATCGGGTTTCCGTTCGTCATCCCGCCGGGCCCGCCAGCGCGCCCGGAACCCCCAATAAAAAACACCGATGAACATCACCATCAGCCAGACGACGGTATTATCCCGCAGGCTCTGGACGATCTGCTCAAACATTGTGGCGTCTCCGTAAAAATGTCACAACTCTTTAATTATACGCATGACAGTCTTATCTTAAAATGCCAGTGGTACGAATGAAATGCATCATTAAGAACACATGATTAAGGTATGATTTTAGTATGAAAATTTCAGTCCCCGCGGCCTTATGTATTGTTGCTCTTGGCGCCTGTCAGACGACACCGCCGCCACCGGTGAACACAACATCGGTGTATACGCAAAACCACATGATCGCGACAGCCAACCCGCTGGCGGCTGAGGCCGGGCGCGATATGTTGCGCGCCGGGGGGTCGGCGATTGATGCGGCGATTGCCGCCCAGATGGTACTGACGCTGGTTGAGCCCCAGTCATCAGGCATCGGTGGCGGCGCTTTCCTGATGTATTTCGACAAGGTCTCGGGCGATGTTGAATCCTACGATGGGCGCGAAACGGCCCCGGGATCGACAACACCTGAGATGTTTCTGAAGGCCGACGGAAAGCCTAAAAAATTCTATGATGCCGTGGTTGGCGGATCAGCGGTCGGCGTGCCCGGCATAATGCGGATGTTTGAGGCGGCACACAAAAAACACGGTAAACTGCCGTGGAAAGACTTGTTTGAACCCGCAGTAGCGCTTGCCGACAGTGGGTTTGCCATATCACCACGCCTGGCCGGATTGTTGGCAAAAGACAAATATCTGAAAACCATCCCAGGCACCAAAGCCTACTTTTATGAAGCCGACGGGTCGCCCAAAAAAGCCGGGACTCTGTTGAAAAACCCTGATCTGGCAGCAACCCTGAGAACGTTGGCAGAAAAAGGAGCGGATGCACTTTACACCGGATCGATTGCCGCGGATATCGTTCGGACCGTTCAAAATGCCGCCAAAAACCCGAGCGGCATGACTGTCGTCGATATGGCGGGTTATGTGGCCAAACAGCGTCCGTCGGTCTGTATGGATTACCGTGAGTGGAAAGTCTGCGGTATGGGGCCGCCGTCCTCCGGAGGCCTGACGACGTTGCAAATTCTGGGGATCGCCGAGCAGTTTGATCTCGGCGGGTTTGTGCCCTTCAGCGCCCGCCCCGTTCACCTGATCGCCGAGGCCAGCGCCTTGGCGTTCGCTGATCGTAATACTTACATCGCCGACCCCGATTTTATTCCGGTACCGACGCAGGGCATGGTTAACAAAGATTACCTAAAAATCCGGGCCGCCGAAATTTCCAAATTCAGGGCTCAGGGAAAACGCTTCCCTGGCATGCCGGGCCTGAGTGCGCGGCTGAAGTATGCGCCCGGGGAAGATGAACACGGCCTGTCGACCACCCACATGAGCATCGTCGATGGTGATGGCAATGCGCTGTCGATGACGTCGAGCATTGAGAATGCTTTCGGCTCGCGTTTGATGAGCGGCGGGTTTTTATTGAATAACCAGCTGACCGACTTTTCCTTCCGTCCCAGCCGCAACGGATCACCGATTGCCAATCGCGCCGGTCCCGGCAAGCGGCCCCGAAGTTCCATGTCGCCGACGCTGGTGTTCGACAAGGCGGGTAATTTGGTTATGGCCATCGGGTCACCCGGCGGCTCCAGGATCATCGGCTATGTGGCGAAAACCATCATTGCAGCCCTCGACTGGAAGATGGACATGGATGCGGCGATTGATGCTCCCAACTTCGTTAACCGCAACGGCTCGACGGACCTGGAAAAAGGCAGTGCGCTGGAAAGTCTGAAACCGCTGCTCGAAGAGATGGGTCACACGGTCAAACTGTTTGGACAGGTCAGCGGTCTACATGGCATCCGGGTCACAAAGTATGGCCTGGAAGGTGGCGCAGATAAACGCCGCGAAGGGGTCGCCATTGGCGATTAACCTGTTATAAGGCAGCTCTCTTTAGCAGATGGTCAGCCAAAAGGTCAGGTAAACATGCTTTATTCATCTACACCGTCGCGCGTTATGTTGCGTCCGGGCAGTGATAAACGGTTCAAGCAGGGACACCCGTGGGTTTATTCCAATGAAGTCCGCATGGATGATGAAACCAAGGCCATTCAGCCCGGATCAATCGTTTCTTTGGTTCGTGCGGATGGCAAAGAGGTTGGGGTCGGTACCTTTAACCCGCACAGCCTGATCTGCTATCGGGGGTTTACACGAAACGGCGTTGGCACTGTTGACCGGGCGTTTCTGACAGAACGCCTGACCAAGGCGCTCAGTCTTCGTGAAAAACTATATGATGAACCACATTACCGTATGGTTTATGGGGATTCAGATGGCTTGCCCGGTCTGGTCATTGATCGATACGGCGACGTGTTGGTGGTTCAGACGGCGACGGCAGGCATGGACCACATGCTGGATGACATCCAGTCCATCCTGCAAGACATGTTCTCTCCGCAAGCCATCATCTTCGCCAATTCAGGCGCTTTTCGTAAGCTGGAAAATCTGGAAACCTATACCAAGCTGGCGGTTGGTGAGGTCGACGGGCCGCTGGAAATCCGGGAAAACGGCCTGTCCTTTTATGCCGATCCTCTGCACGGGCAGAAAACCGGCTGGTTCTTTGATCAAGGGGTTAACCGGGCTTATGTTGCAGGCCTGACTGAGGGCAAAACCGTTCTCGATCTTTATACCTACGCCGGCGGGTTTGGGATTACGGCGGCGGCCGGAGGGGCCACCCAGGTTACCTGCATTGATCAGTCTGAAACGGCGCTTGATCTGGCCACAATGGCGGCTTCAGCGAATGGCTTCAGCGAAGTGGTTAGCACACAACCTGGTGAGGTTTTTGCGTCTCTCGAGAAATTTATTGCCACAAAGAAGCGCTTCGGTGTGGTTATTGCCGACCCACCGGCCTTTGTGAAGACCAGAAAAGATTTAGGTCCCGGTGCCAAGGGGTACCGCAAACTGGCCAAACTGGCGGCGGCTGTGGTTGAGCCGGGCGGCTTTCTGTTTGTTGCGTCGTGTTCTTACAACATGTACGAGGACCGGTTCATTGACGAGACCGCCCATGGCATTTCACAGGCCGGGCGTAGCGGGCGAATTATTCACCGCGGTGGCGCCGGGCCCGATCATCCGATCCATCCCTATCTTCCGGAATCAGCCTATCTGAAGGGCCTGGTTTACGCGCTGGACTGACCGTTGTTGATCAGTTGACGGCACGATTGGTCGGAAATGTCAGTTGGAATGTGGCGCCATCTTCGGGGTCGACAAACGATATGTCGCCGCCGTGGGCCTTGATGATCTCTCGGACAATCACCAGCCCCAGCCCGGTGCCCCCCTCTTTCGATGATCCGGCAAAAGGCTGGAACATCCGTTCTTTGGCCTTGTCTGGCAAACCCGGCCCGTCATCCGTGAAGTCGATGGCGATCTGATTGTCATTTCGGGCGGATGTCAGGGTAATGGTTCCGGCCCCGGCCTCAATGGCGTTGGTCGCGAGATTACTGAACACCCGAAACAGTTGCTGGCGATCACCTGCGATGTTCAGGCCGGGCAAGGTATTGTTTTGCCAGTCGATTTCGGGCTGGTCTTGGGGCGTTTCGTCAAATTCGTCGACGCCATTCAGATTAGCTCCTACTTCGTCCAGCAGCTCGCGAAGGTCAACCTGCGCGATATTAAGTTGCGGCGTTGAATCACCCACATAATTAAGGGTCTGGCTGCACAGGTTTACCGCCCGGTCGATGGCATTGTAAAGGCGGGGCAGGGTACGTTTGACTTCCGGGTCCTCAACATTGACCAAGCGGTCGAATGCCAGCACGGCAACGGCCAGGCTGTTACGAAGGTCATGGTTGATCTTGGCGACCGCCGCACCGAGCGTCGCCAGGCGGTTTTTCTGGAGCAGGGCGTGGCGCACCTCGTCCTGCATATTGGCCAGTTCACGCTCCGTAATGCCAATTTCATCACGGCGCCCACTCGGTTGGATTTCGCGGGTTGCGTCTTCCGGGGCCCGGCGGAAGGCCGAAATATTATCCGTAATCTTGCGAATGGGACGGATCATCAGCCATTGCAGGCTGAGATACACCAGAAAGGCGGTAAAAAAGGAAATGCCGATAGATAAATTGAAAATGCGCGCCGAATAGTCATACATGGCTTCGCGCATGGGCGTTTCGTCCATGATCAGCTCGACTTCAATGTCAGGGTCCTTGGGCGACCTTCCCATAACCCTCAATATCCGGTTGTGGTCCTGGGTCAGGGTATCGAACGCACCCCTGACCCAGAAGAAAAAAGTATCGTCCGACAGGTCGACTTTCAGGTCGACATTGGGCGGCATGGCTTTGCTGACCATCAGCATACGTTTGTCGGGCTGGTTAAGGGCGATGCCGTAAGCTTCCGCGTGGAACAGAAGTTTATCTTCCAGTTCCATATCAACCGTTCCCTGGGGTAGCGAATCAAGCGTCAGTGTTGCCAGATGGGCGCGGACAACGTGTTCTTCCAGATAAACCTTGCGAAACCGAGAGATGGAGGGTGTCCAGATCATCAGTTCGGCGAGCATCACAAAAAACATTGTCAACAGCAGGACGCGAGCCGACAGACTGCAGGCCATTGTACTCAACAAGGATTTTTGCTTCGACATGTTATCCGTATCTTATCCGAATTTTGCCAAAAACCGGACGATTTTCCGTGTCCGTTCACTGAACAGGGATGGTGTATAAAAACTTCCTGCGGCGCGTTTCGAAACCTCACCTAACGTCGGGTAGGGCACAATCATTTGCGCCACCGCCCCGATTTTGAGGTTTTGGCTCATCGCCAGTACCCAGGTCTGGATCAGTTCTCCCGCCGACGGACCGACGATGCCGCAGCCAAGAATTTTTCCCTTCGGTGTGGTAATCGCCTTGATCAGGCCATCAGTTTGGCGTTCCGTCAGCGCGCGATCATTTTCGTGAAATGGCCAACGCAGAATTCTAATCTCGCCATGGGTTTTGCGCGCCTGTTCCTCCGTAAGCCCGACCTGGGCCAGTTCCGGTGTGGCATAGGTGACCCAGGGAACGGTGCTGTGATCGGTTTTGGCAGGCAGGCGAAACAGCGCGTTCTTGATGACGACGCCGGCGTGATAGCCCGCCACATGCGTGAACTGGAAACCGCCGGCCACATCGCCAATGGCGAAGACTTTTTTGTTGGATGTTCTGAGCCGGGCATCAACATCGACGCCCTTTTTTGAATAGCGAATGCCAGCCTTCTCAAGATCAAGGCCATCAACATTGGCGACCCGCCCGGCGGCAATCAAAAGATCGCTGCCGTCGATGGTTCTGTCCTCACCATTCTGTTCGATGGTGACCCGAATTCCGGATGACGTCGGCTCAACCTTATTAACTTTTATATCTTCGATGATGTCGATGCCGTCTTTTTCAAGCTGGCTCCTGACCACGGCCACGAGTTCCGGGTCATCCTTTGGCATGACGTTAAAAAGTTCCAGCACCGTCACCTTCGCCCCCAGATGTCGGTGGGCCTGTGCTAATTCGATGCCGATGGGGCCGCCGCCGATGATAATCAGGTGGTCGGGCAGGGTGTCAGCTTCAAAAATCGTTTCATTGGTATGGTACGGGACGCCGTCGAGGCCTGGGATGGGGGGAACGAAGGCGCGGCTGCCGGTGGCGATGACGATGCGCCGGGCCTTGACTGTGGTTTCGCCGGCGAAGACCTCATTTGGCCTGGTAAACCGTCCTTCGGCCTGAATGACGTGAACGCCCAGTCCTTCGAAACGCTCTATCGAATCATTGGGCTCAATCGTCGCAATGGTGTTGTGTATGTGACCATAAACACCCCGCGACTCAATGCGCGGCGCGGCTGCATGGACACCAAAATCCGCGGCTTCTCCGATGGCCTGTGCGGCATGTCCAGCCGCCAGTAGGGCTTTTGATGGAACGCAACCTGTATTGAGGCAGTCGCCACCCATCTTGTGTTTTTCAATCAGGACGGTTTTAGCGCCCATTTGCGATGCCCCGGCGGCGACGGACAATCCACCGGATCCTGCACCGATAACGCAAATATCAACGTTCAGAGTTTCGGCCATTTATCAGATCCAAATATGAGGACAAGTCGATCAGGTTCGAGCAGACTTAACTTTTTTATAGATGATTGGGACAAGCGATAAAATTGCAAGACCAAGAATGGGGGTCAAGATTTCAGGCTCAAAAATAATTTTCAGGTCAGGCATGCCGCCAGATTTAAATACCGCACCGAGGCCATTGCCGACACTACAAAAAACGGCAGTTCCCGGAATGATGCCGACAAAGGTGCCGATCACGAAGGTTCGGGCGGGTACGTTCAGAAACGCCGGCACCAGATTCACCAGCCAGAAGGGAAACAGTGGAACCATGCGCAAGAACAGCAGGTAGCTAAGCGCGTTTTCCCGAAACCCCTTTTCCATACGGGCGCCGGCGTTGCCGGTTTTCTCGTGGAAACAGTCGGCCAACGCGTATCGGGCGATTAAGAATATACCAAGCGCCCCGAGGGTCGCCGCGACGACGACGATGGCCGTCGCCATAACCGTCCCGAACAAGAACCCCCCCGCCAGGGTCATCCATGTGGCCCCGGGCACCGAAAAAGCGACGATCAGAGCATAGGCGATGAAGTAACATGCAATCGCCATTATCTGATTGGACTGGTACCACGAGATCAAGGTTTCACGGTGATCGCGAAGGCTTTCGAATGTCAGATAGTCATTCAGCCCCAGCATAAAAAAAAGGACAATAAAAAGCCCAATACAGGCCAGTGGAATTAATTTCTTCCATGAGGTTTTTGCTGTGCCGTCTGAGGCCGCGGCGGCGTGTGGTTGATCCATTGGAGAGGCGGCTTTCAATTTTGTATGTCCTTGGTATGTATATCTTATACTGTTGAAGCCTGATTCATAAAATATTACCAATAACGTTCACGTATTTTGCGATAACGATCACGTGAACGTCCGGGTGTTGCTGATATCCCTTTTGGCGTGGGTGAAAGTAATGCGCGATTCAGTGATTCAGGCCGTTGACTTCCTCCTGTGGAGCCCGTATACAACGGCCAAATTTCCCGTGGGAGCAGACCCGTGAAGCGTACATATCAACCAAGTAAACTCGTCCGTAAGCGCCGCCACGGTTTCCGGTCTCGCATGGCTACCGTTGGTGGCCGTCGAGTCCTCGGCAACCGGCGCGCAAAAGGGCGCAAACGCCTGTCCGCCTGATCGTCAGGCCGTTTTAGGTGCTTTTGGCCTCCTTATCTCCCCAAAACTCGTCCAGTCCCCGAGCCATTGAGCGGCTCAAGCGACGTAGCGAGTTTTTGCGGGCGGCAAGGCAGGGCAACAAGTCAGTAACGGCTGGACTCATTGTTCAGGCGCGTCAGCGTAAAAAAGGCGAGAACCCGGACGATGGCAATGAAAATGCTGTTCGTGTGGGGTTTACCGTGACAAAAAAAGTCGGCAATGCTGTTATCCGCAATCGGGTGCGGCGGCGTCTGAAGGCTGTTGCTGCAGAAGTGTTGCCGGAACGTGTTCGGGGTGGTCAGGATCTGGTCATTATCGGACGGATGGCGACCATAAGGCGATCATATGCGGCACTGATCAAAGACCTTGAGTCGGCGATCAAAAAACTGAACGGAGGGAACACGGTGTCATGAGACCGCTGGCGAAAATAATCGCGATTTCTCTGCGTGCCGTCGTTCGTGGATACCAGCTTCTGATTTCGCCGATCCTGGCCGGATCGTGCCGTTACCACCCAACATGTTCAGGTTATGCCCTTGAGGCGCTTGAGAAACACGGGCCCGCTTCCGGAAGCTGGCTGGCCGTGAAGCGGATCTTCCGGTGTCACCCCTGGGGCGGGCACGGGTTCGATCCCGTCCCCGAACCCCGCTCTCATACACACGAATCCCGGTCGCATGCAGGTGCATGTGGCGCTCATCCTGATAAGAGAATTTTGGCAAGAAAATGATCGATAATAAAAATATGGTCCTGGCGATTGTTCTGTCCATTGCCATTCTAGTCGGCTTTCAGTTCTATTTTGACGCCACTCGCCCTCCGCCTCCTGAACAACCGCAGACCGCTGCGGACGGCACTCAACTGCCGGCAAACAGTGCGATTCCGCAGCCAGGGCAATCACCGGCAGCCTCAACGGCTGGCGGCGCGCAGGTACCGGCAGTCCCAAGTGCAACACCACTGATCGACGCCTCGCGTGCTGATATTCTTGCCAAGAATAACCGCATCGCGATCTACACGCCGCGCCTGCACGGTTCCATCGCGCTCCGGGGCGGACGTATTGACGACCTGACCTTGGCCGATTATCGGGAAACGCTGGATCCGGAAAGTGATGAAATCATCTTGCTGTCGCCAAAGGGTGTAAATGGGGCTTATTACGCGCAGTTTGGCTGGGTGGGTGCCGCCGGGGTCAAGGTCCCTGATCAGGATTCAATCTGGAAAACGAGTGGTAAAACGCTAAGCCCTGAGCAGCCAGTTACCCTGACCTGGGATAACGGGGAAGGCCTTAAATTTTCGCGAACCTACTCGGTTGATGCAGATTATATGTTCACTGTCGCCCAACAGGTGGTAAATACCGGCACCTCACCTGCGGCCCTGAACCCTTTTGGTTTCGTTTCACGTCGCGGCACCCCGGATACCACCAATTTCTACATCTTGCATGAAGGATTGCTCGGCGTATCCGATGGCACGCTCTCTGAAATTGACTATGACGACATCAAGGATCAGGGACAGATCAAACAAACCGCCAAGGGCGGCTGGATCGGGATTACGGACAAATACTGGCTGGCGGCCCTGGTGCCGGACCAGAAACTGAATGCGGGTACCCGATTCCTGCACCGCACGGAAGGCCTGGTCGATATGTATCAGGTTGATTATCTAGGACCGCAGCAAGTGGTTGCGTCCAATGGCACGATCATTGCCGAAAACCACTTCTTTGCCGGTGCCAAGGAAGTTTCGCTGCTCGACAAGTACGAAAAGAAACTCGGCGTCGAACGGTTTGATCTGGCGATTGATTTTGGCTGGTTCTATTTCCTTACCAAGCCGATTTTCTATGCTTTGTTGTGGCTTAACCAGCATGTGATGAATCTGGGAGTCTGCATCCTGCTGCTCACCGTCGGCATCAAGTTGGTATTGTTCCCGTTGGCCAACAAGTCCTACACCTCAATGAGCAAGATGAAAAAACTGGCGCCCGAGATGGCCAAGCTGCGCGAACGCTACGGCGATGATAAGATGAAGCTCAATCAGGAAATGATGGGGCTGTATAAAAAGGAAAAGGTCAATCCAGCCTCCGGCTGCTTGCCGATTGTCATTCAGATTCCAGTGTTTTTCTCGCTCTATAAAGTCCTGTTCGTTACGATTGAAATGCGCCAAGCACCATTTTTTGGCTGGATTCAAGATTTGTCGGCACCTGATCCGACGAGTGTTTTCAACTTGTTTGGCCTGATCCCTTTCACACCACCTGATTTCCTGATGATCGGGGTGTGGCCCTTAATCATGGGGATTACGATGTTTTTGCAGCAAAAGCTGAATCCGCAACCGACGGATCCCATGCAGGCCAAAATATTCCTGTTCCTGCCCTTGATGTTCACCTTCATGCTGGCCCGTTTCCCAGCCGGGCTGGTCATTTACTGGGCCTGGAACAACTCTTTGTCGATGCTCCAGCAATGGCTCATCATGCGGAGAATGGGAATTACCGGCAAACAGGCCCTGCAATAATCCTGACTGATCGCGAGGTCGCGTGACTACTGATAGCGAAGACTTCACAGCCGAAGAGATCGAACACGGTCGGCACCTGTTCACCCAGAGCTGTACGTTCATCATGGGCTGTGTCAGTTTGCAGCAGTTGCCGGACGCCGAGCTGCCGGAAATTGCTTTCGCCGGACGCTCAAATGTCGGGAAATCCAGCCTGATTAACGCTCTTGTCGGGCAGAAGACTCTGGCTCGGACATCCAATACACCGGGGCGGACCCGTGAGATCAATTTTTTTGATCTGGGTAATCGATTGATGCTGGCAGATTTGCCGGGGTACGGGTATGCGCGGGTATCCAAATCGATGGTCAAACAATGGACCGGGCTGGTTGACGCCTACCTTAGGGGGCGTGTTGATTTGAGACGGACTTGTGTTCTGATCGACGCCCGCCACGGACTTAAAGACAGTGACCGGGCGGTAATCACAATGCTGGACAAAGCGGCCCAGCCCTACCAGCTGGTGATGACCAAATGCGATAAAGTCAAACCGGCACCGCTTGCCAAGCTGGTTGAAAAAATATCGACTGAACTGGCGACCCATCCCGCGGCGCATCCGGAAATTCCGCTGACCAGTTCGCGAAAAGGTGACGGTATAGCGGAGTTGCGTGCGACGCTCGCCACACTGGCGGCACCGGTTCGAGATGTTTAAGGTGGGGGGATGATGACGGATTCAAACTTAGGCGATCGGGAAAACTATTTCAGTCAAGCCAAGGTGCTATCTGAGGCGCTTCCCCATATGCGTCGCTACACGGACAAGACCGTGGTCATCAAATACGGCGGTCACGCCATGGGTGATCCAGAAATGTCGAAGCTGTTTGCCCGGGACGTGGTGTTGTTGCGTCAGGTTGGGCTCAATCCCATCGTTGTCCACGGCGGCGGCCCGCAAATCGGCTCCGTGCTGGATCGTTTGGGGGTTAAAAGCGAATTTGTCGACGGCCTTCGGGTGACCGATCAGGAAACCGTGGACGTCGTCGAGATGGTCCTGGCAGGATCCATCAACAAGGGAATCGCCAACGCGATCAATGAAGCCGGCGGTCGGGCAATTGGATTGTGTGGAAAAGACGGTTCCTTGATTCGTGCTGAAAAACTGAAACGCACCAAACGGGATCCGGACTCCGGCGTCGAACAGGTGATTGATCTCGGCCTTGTCGGTGAACCGTCTGAAATTGATCCGTTTATCCTGAAAAGCCTCGAAAATTCCGAAATTACGCCGGTGATTGCACCCATCGGCGTTGGCCCTAATGGTGAAACGCTGAATATCAATGCCGACACCGTGGCTGGTGCCATTGCTGCCGCGCTCGGTGCCAAACGCCTGTTGATGCTCACCGATGTCAATGGGGTGCAGGACCTGGATGGAAAACTGATTGTCGACATGACGGCTGAAGACGCGCGCCGGGCGATTGCTGACGGAACGATTTCGGGTGGCATGATCCCCAAGGTGGAAACCTGTCTGGATGCGGTCGCCAATGGTGTCGAAGCCGCCGTGATCAGTGACGGCCGTGTGCCTCATGCCATTCTTGTAGAACTGTTTACGGTGGGAGGTGCTGGGACGCTGATCTCCGGATAGTGCCGGGGCTGATCGACAGGAGGAGATCAGTCGATCTCGGAAATAACCTCGAACTGCCACTCCAAATCGCCTTCGCTCAGGGGGAATTCGGTTCCCACAGCTTTCAGGACCTTATCGTCATTCAGTTCAGCAATATCGCGTTGTATAATTTCTGCGGTTTTAGCGCTGAATCCAGATTTCCAGGCGGCGGCAACAATACCTTTGGCGTTGTGATTTCGAAACACCTTTTCCATGGCGATGGGTCGCAGTTCCGTGCGCAGCGCCAACGTCGCAATAACAAACTCCCGGCGGCCTTTTTTGACGGCGGCAAGAACATTTGATTCCTGCAATTCGTTTAAGGCATCGAGTTTCTGAACTTCAGCAAAAGCTGCTTCCAGTGGCGTCTCATTGTCTTCTTCGCCGATTTTGGCGTTCGGGTCGTCAATCCGCTTCTCAACGACGGAGCGGATTTCCTCCATAATTGCTGGTGAAAAATCGACGCGATGAGTCAGTTCATCCAGCAGGTTTCTGGCGACAAAGGATGCCAGTTTTTTGGCTGAGACCAATGATAGCAAGGGCCGCGCGACCAGCGGGGAATGCCAGCTTTCAACATCTGCGGCCTGATCGATAACCCGATCCAGGGTTTCTTCGCGAATTTGAGCGCTTTTGTTGGCCAGCAGCAACCCGATGGCCTCAACATCGGAGGTCTCAACCAGCGCATCGACAACTGATACCGGCACGTTCTGGCGTCTGGATATGGCACTGAGTTGTCCGGTCGCGGTGCCGTGGGTGATGATTTCAAGAAGGTCTTCATCGGTTAGAACCGGCGAATATTCCAGCACTGGTCCGGCGACAACGACCTCCGCATCCCAGGCAAGAGTACGTATGACTTCGGGGGGCGCGTTGGCAACGTCTTTCAGGGTCTCTGATATAATTTGACGGACCCGTGTAACCTGATCACGGGTCAGAATTTCGAGGGCCTCAAAGGCCATGGCCTTGACCTTGTCCTGGTCAAGAGCGTCGAGGTATGGGGCAATGCGGGCAATTTTTTCGGCAAGGTCACCACGAACCTTGTCGTCGTCATCGTTGGCCAGCCGTAGATCGGCCTGATGCGGGGTTGATTCGTTTTTGGCGATGGCCGACCGCACAGCGGGCGAAGGGTCGTCGGTCAGAAAATACAGGATTTCCGGTTTGGTGTCTTTATGATCTGCCAATTGACGCCGGACATCCGGATCTTCATGGCGTGCAAGTTCCTTCGCCTCTTCATAGGTAAGTTCCTTGCCCACGTTGCCGCTTAAAAACCGGTCCAGTAGCTTCTTCATGGTTGCGATGCCGTCCTTTTTTCCGCTCTGGCCTGATCCGCCTTGGCCTTTAACTGCTCTGAGCTGCCAGCTTAGCATAAAATTTGATCTGCCACTCGGCGTCGTCAAGGCTCATCACGGGCTCGTCCCCCGCTGGCTTGATAACTTCTGAAGGGGCGATCCGACCCATGCGTTGCTGAATTTTTACCATTAGCTGAGGTGAGAACCCAGCAATCATACACAGCCCGACAATGCCTTTGCCGCTCTTTTCAGAAAAAATTTTCCGTGCCGTATTTTCATCGCATTTGGCTTTGATGATCAAGGCTGCGAGGACAAACCCGTAGTCTTGTGACTCAAGGGCTCGGTTGATGATTTCTGCAGTTAATCCATTTTTCGAGTAGATAGCATTGACGCTTTTAAGCGGGAGTTCGGCGCGCAGGAAGGCCCCTGAACCCGGCGGATCGATTTCCAGGTCAACGCCTCCTAGATCGACATTCAAGTGCTGTTTCAGCATGCTGGTGATAAGGGCGTCATTTTCGTCGTCATTTAGGTCGTTGCGTTCCGTCAGAGTTTTACGAAGATCGTCGCCGACAAATTCGGAAAGGTGCCCGACAGCAGTGTCTGAGAGCGCGGGGCGACCGCAAATGGGTGCTTGCCACAGCTCAATATCTTCTGCCCGGTTGACCAAGTCATCCAGCGTCGCTTCTCTGATCTGGGCACCGTGATTTGACAACAGATCGGCGATTGCACTGGCATCATTGGCATCAACAATGGCCTCGGTGACCCGTTCTTGAACGGTGTCGCGCCGAGAAATGAAATTCAAGGTGCCGGGCGTATGGCCGCTATCTATAATTTCGATCAGGTCTTCTTCACTCAGGACGGGGGAGTGCTCAAGCACCGGACCACAGACTTCGAGTTTTGAATCGCTGGCCAGTGTTTTGACCACATCAACGGGTGCATCGGAGGCGTCCTTGATGGTAACGGCCAACATTTCGCGCACATCCGGGACTTGGTCCTTGGCCAGGATACGCAGGGCGTCGTGTGTCGCCGTTGTATGTTTTTGTCCAGGGGCTTTAAGGGTCTGGGGTTGCCGGGCAATTTTTCCAGCGAGATCAGACCGAACCCCTGCATGGTCGTCCCGGGCCAACAACAACGAAGCTTGTTCGGGAGCAACTTCGTTCAGAGCGATTGTGCGACGGACTTCAGGTGCGGCGTCTTCGGCGAGAAAATAAAGGATTTCCGGTGGGATGTCTTCACGCCGGGCGAGGGCAGCGCGAACTTCTGTGTCTTGGTGGGCCGCCAGCGCCCGAGCTTCTTCGTAGGAGATTTTGGCCTCATTCATTTTCCGGCTCGCGTTTTGCATTCAACTCCCCTAGGAGGTCGGCACATCAGGAAGAGGTGACGGGTTTCGGTGGCGGTGCGATCAAAAATCCGCCCTTGCCAGCCTTTTTAACGCCATACATCGCCTCATCCGCTCTGGAGACCAGATCCTGGAAGGATTCTTGTAGAGTAGGGTCATATAAAGCGACACCTACCGACAAGCCAAGTGGTTTGTCGTCCGAACCGGAAAATTCCTGCAGTTTGGCGCTGGCCTTCAGCAAAGCCTCGGCTCTCGCTGGAGTTGCTTCGGCCGGAATACCGTCAAGCCACATGGCAAACTCATCTCCGCCCAGACGGGCGATAACGTCCCCCGGACGGGTAAATTCCATCATCAAGTCGCGCAGCATCATGATGGCGTCGTCACCGGCTTGATGACCCCGAACATCGTTGACCAGTTTAAAGTTGTCCATGTCCACATAAAACAGCGCCGCGGCTTCGCGGTTGCGTTTCAAACGCGCAACACGCCTCGGCAATTCCTCCTCGAAAAAGGCCCGGCGGTTCAGTAACCCGGTCATGCTGTCGGTGCGTGACAGGGCGACGATACGTTCGTGATTGGCAATTTGTTCGTTGGCGATGCCCAACTGGTTGGCCACATCGGTTAGCAGGATTTGAAAATCATCATCCCAGGGTTTTTCGTCGGCCGGACGCCAGATGCTGATCGCGCCGTTGTTGGCCTTTCTGTACTGGGTCGCGGCAGCCAGAACGTGCCAGCCCTCGGCATCAAAGCTGACAACCCCGCCCTCAGTGTCCAGGTCATGGATCTTTTCTTCGAAGGCACTGCCGTCTCCCGGATTACCGTATTCGGCCGCAACGATATAGCTGCCGGGCGGGGACTGGCGATGAATGCGACACCCCGTCACCTCAAGTGCGCGGGTTACTGCCGTCGCCGCAGCTGACAGCATGTTTTCGGGTTCAAGTTCATCGCGGATCATGGAGACGATGTAACTCAGAATCTGTTCACGGTGCCGAGCCCTGGCGAGGGCAGCCTCGCTTTGGCGTTCGGCGGTCACATCGCGACAGACTCCGCGTGTGCCACTCCAGACGTCTTTGCCGTTCTGCTCAACAAAAAGCGGTACGCATGACAGCATCATGCAGGCGGTATCGCCGTTTTTCTTTTTCATCCAGATCTCGACGTCTTCAAGGGGTCGTTTGGAATAAAAAGGCAGCGGCGTATGATTTTCAGGATCAACCAGAAATTCCGTCGCCGGATGGTCAATCAATTCAGGCGGCGTATACCCGATGGCACCTTTGGTGGAGACGAACATAAAAACGCCGTCAACCGACGTTTCCCAGGAAAAATCACTGGAGACTTCAACCAGGTCTTTGTAGCGTTGGCGCGATTCAACGAGAGCGCTACGCAGATTTTTGTCCATGGTCAGGTCGCGAGCCAAAACCAGCAAACGGTTGGCGTCGACCGGGATGGCGGTCAGTTCGAGACTGATTTCTCCTTTTGAACTCTGTAGAGTGACGCTGCTAGCAGCAACAGTGCCAACCCCATGTGCCTTGGCAACCAACTCCTCGATTTCCGGCACTGCGCCATGGGAAATCAGGGTCTCTAGTCCGGCCCCTTTTGGATTGGCCCGCCGCACCTCAACAGTCGGTGAAACGACGACTGCCGCACCGGGATAGCCGGCGACAAGAACCTCGTCCCGATCGGCTTTGCCGATATAGCTGGCACCGTCTTTGATTTTGCCCTCACCCATAGACTATTAATCCCGCCCCTATATGAGCCAATATTCCCTGCGTTCGTGCGGTTCTCCCGCATTTCTTATTTTTAAACAAACTATCATATATACTAAAAGATCATATCCGGCTTCACCAGCCTGCAATTCACGGCCAAAATGTATAGTCTTTTGGGCTCTAAAGCTTCATATACGGGGCTTAGACAGCGCAGATACCCCGCCACTGGAAACAGGCATTCACATGGAAAGCTCCGCACCTACGGCCCTGACAAACGACAACATCGAGCGCATCGAAACCTGGATTTTTGATCTCGACAATACGCTATATCCGGCCTCATCCAGATTGTTTGACCAGATCAGCCAGAACATGACGCGGTTTATCATGGCGAACCTCAATCTGGACTGGGATGCCGCCCGTAAGCTACAGAAATCTTTCTTTCGCGAACACGGCACCACGATGCGCGGCTTAATGGACAACCATGGCACCGATCCGGTGGAATTTCTCGATTTTGTTCATGAAATTGACCTCAGCGCCATTATCCCGGATCCGGGCCTTAATCAGGCACTTGAACGTCTGCCCGGTCGTAAGGTGATTTTTACCAACGGGTCCACGGATCACGCCAAAAACATTACCAGCCACCTGGGCATCGACCATCTTTTTGACGCCACCTTCGATATCATTGACAGTGAATATACCCCCAAACCCGATCCCGGCGTTTACGCCAAAATGACGACACAGCTCGGCATCAACCCAGATACCGCCATCATGTTTGAAGATATGGCGCGCAACCTCGTTCCGGCAGCCGATATGGGTATGACCACAGTCTGGGTCAGAACCGACGTCGACTGGGGCATTGAAGGATCGGAGGGCAACCACATTGACCACGTCGCCGATGATCTGGGAAAATGGCTAGGGGCGTTGACCGCTCCCTAATCCCCCATATTGACAGCCCGCCCGCCGTAGATCATCTTCGCCGGGAATTTTTGACACTTTCGACCCCGATACTGACAGATACAGGCCTGACCATTATGACCGATTTACAAAACGCCATCGAAAACGCATGGGAAAACCGCGACGGCATCGCCGTTGATACCAAGGGGGAAACCCGAGACGCCGTTGAGGCGGCGCTCGATCTGCTCGATTCCGGCAAAGCCCGGGTCGCTGAAAAAATTGATGGCCAATGGCGGGTGAACCAGTGGCTGAAAAAGGCTGTGCTGTTGTCGTTTCGCATCTATGACATGGCCCCTATCTCCGGTGGCCCGGACGGGGCCGTGTGGTTCGACAAGGTGCCGTCGAAATTCCTCGGCATGGATGATGCGGCGTTCCGGGAAGCCGGTTTTCGCGCCGTGCCCAACTGCACTGTACGTCGCTCTGCCTATATCGGACCGAATGTTGTTTTGATGCCGTCGTTCGTCAATCTGGGCGCCTATGTGGATGAAGGCACCATGGTCGATACATGGGCGACCGTCGGGTCATGCGCACAAATCGGCAAACACTGCCACCTTTCCGGCGGTGTCGGCATTGGTGGGGTTCTGGAACCGTTGCAGGCCGGACCGGTAATTATCGAAGACAACTGTTTCATCGGGGCGCGGTCGGAAGTTGTTGAAGGTGTCGTTGTCGAAGAGGGGTCGGTGATTGCCATGGGCGTCTTCATCACCGCTTCGACCAAGATCATCGATCGCAACACCGGAGAGATTTTTATTGGCCGGGTGCCTGCCTATTCGGTTGTGGTTTCCGGCAACATGCCGGGCAAACCGCTGCCTGATGGTACGCCGGGGCCGTCACTTTACTGTGCTGTCATCGTCAAGCGCGTTGATGCGCAGACACGTTCAAAAACCTCCATCAACGACCTGCTTCGGGATTAAGACGGCGTGAGTCTGCCCTTAAATCGTGACCCTGTTCGCCTGTCTCAGGAGCTGATCCGCTGCCCGAGCGTGACCCCGGTTGATGAGGGGGCGCTGGATGTCCTGCAGGGTTATCTGGAAGCGCTGGGGTTTACCTGTCATCGCCAGATTTTCTCTGAAGACGGCACCTCCGACGTTGATAATCTTTATGCCCGGATCGGTGAAGCCGCTCCCAACATCTGTTTTGCCGGGCATACGGATGTTGTGCCTATTGGCGATATCGCTGACTGGACGGTCGATCCCTTCGGTGCGGAAATCAAAGACGGTATCCTTTATGGGCGCGGTGCCTCAGACATGAAATGCGCCATCGCCTGTTTTGCCACCGCAACCGCACGGGTTCTTGAGGCCCGGGGTGGCAAGGTCCCGGGCTCCATCAGTTTTCTGATCACCGGTGATGAAGAAGGCCCATCGATCAACGGTACGCGTAAAATGCTGGACTGGTTGAAAGAGCGGGGCGAACTGCTGGACCATTGTCTGGTTGGAGAGCCGACCAGTGCTGAAACGCTGGGGGATATGGTGAAAATTGGGCGCCGCGGATCGATGAATGCCAACATCGAAGTTTATGGAACGCAGGGTCATTCGGCCTATCCGCAGTTGGCCGATAACCCGATCCCGAGATTGCTTGAGTTTCTGACCGCCGTGAACGCTGAAGTCCTTGATTCCGGCACCGACCATTTTCCGGCGACCAACTTGGAAATCACCACGGTCGATGTCGGCAACCCGGCGACAAACGTTATTCCGGCAACGGCCAAGGGCCGCGTCAATATCCGTTTTAATGATTGTCATACGGGCGACAGCCTGAGCGCCTGGTTGCAAAAGTGCCGGGGTGAGCTGGCCGGTGACAGCACGATGAACATTTCCATATCCGGTGAAGCTTTCCTGACGGCCCCCGGCAAACTGAGCGACCTTATCAGCGGAGCCATCCGCGACGTCCGGGAGATCGAACCCGAACTCAGCACCACCGGCGGAACATCCGATGCGCGATTTATCAAGGACCATTGCCCGGTCGCCGAATTCGGCATGCTCAATGCAACGGCACATAAGGTTGATGAACACGTCAGCATTGATGAAATCGTTGTGCTTTGCGATATCTATGAGAAATTTCTGAACGGCTATTTTGAGGCGGCCTGACCGAGTTCCCATGGCTCCTCTCGCAGAAATTCTGAAATCATTGTACGGTGCGTATCGGCTGGCCCGGTTTGCTCCCGATGGTTTGGTTCATTTCAATCTGACACCGGTCGGGTTTTTTCGGTCGTTTACGGCGGCGGCCATCGTTGCCCCGTTTTTCCTGGCTCTGATGGTAGCGCGCTTCAACGGGCTTCAGGACCCGCCTGTTTTTGGCCGTTATCTGATTCTTGAATTTCTCTCCTTCGTAATTTCCTGGTGTGCGTTTCCGCTCATCATGCAGGGGCTCGCCGGTTCACTTGATCGGAGCGACAAATATATCCGCTTTGTCGTTGCCTACAACTGGTCGATGGTGCCGCAAAACGTCATCTACATTTCGATCATTATTCTGGGGTACTGGGGCGTTTTATCACAGGGCACAACCAACGGACTTGCCTTGATCGTTCTGGTATGGAGCCTTGCCTATACGGGATATGTCGCCAGAACAGCACTTGATGTTCGTCCGATGGCGGCGGCCGGTATCGTCGTCATTGATTTTCTATTGAGCCTGTGTATCGAATTGTCGATCAACTCCCAGGTCTAGAAAATATCTGCCGTAATTTGTCGCTGTCGTTCCATTGGTCGACGGCGCGTCTGCTCTAACCCGTTGATATTACCGCAAAGCCACGTTCGCGAATGGCCCCATTCTTTCCGGTTTTGCTCTAGACTTCCGTTCCACCCATTCCGATCATCTGTTTGACCGGCTCGATGAAGTCGTTCCAATCAAACCACATGGCAAACGCCCCTGCACCAAGCAGGAGCAGAAGTTGAGGGGACGTCACCAGCCCCATGACATTGAGCAGCAGTCCGACAAATCCCCATGCGGCTTGGCCGGTAAACAGTGCGATTATCGAGCAGATGAACCCCAGCGGCACAAAGATGACACCAAAGGTGAAGATACCCAGAAATCCGAAGGCGACGGCGAACCAGCCCATGACGGGTTTCTTTTCCGGTTGCTGTGCACCCCCGGCATTGGGGTCAAGGCTTAGAGGAATTTTTTCCATAATGTCCTCATATATACTGGGGAAGACGGGTCGGTACAACCGTGCTCAATAGCCGACTTCCGTCAGGTAGAGGGCGTGCGCCGGTGCGGTCGGACCTCCGGCGCGCCGGTCCTTGGCTTCAAGCGCCGCTTTAAGGTCGTCGGCTGTCCATTTGCCTTCGCCGATCAGTCTCAGGGTGCCGGCAATGTTGCGGACCTGATGGTAGAGGAATGATCGTGCCCGGACGGTAATGTGAATTTCAATGCCGTGACGACTGACGTTCAGCTCATCCAGCGTCTTGATTGGTGATTGCGCCTGACAGTAAGTGGCGCGGAAAGTCGAGAAATCATGGTTGCCCAATAAAACCTGGGCGGCGGTGTGCATGGCATCGGCGTCCAATGTCACGGGAACCCACCATGTGCGATCACGCTCGACCGCCGGCGGGGCGCGGCGGTTGGTGATGCGATACAGGTAGGCGCGGTGGGTGGCATCGAAACGGGCATTAAACTCGGGTTCGGTTAGTTCGGCGTCGAGGATCGATATCGGGTGCGGGCGGACCAGATTGTTCAGGGCGTCGCGAACGGTATCTGTCGGCCAGTCCTTGGAAAGATCGAAGTGCGCAACCTGGCCCAGGGCATGCACGCCAGCATCCGTTCGTCCTGCACCCTGGATCTGGATACGTTCGCCGGAGAACGCTTCAACGGCGTCCTCCAACACCTGTTGCACGCCAAGTCCATTGTCCTGACGTTGCCAACCGACGAAGGGGCCGCCGTCATATTCAATTGTTATTTTATATCTCGGCATGAGGGGGTTTTAGCCGGTAAGGCAGGTCTAATCGACGGAAAAGATCAGATTGACCGACATTTTCTGCAATACCTGTTCATCTTCATTAATGGTTTTTTTTGGGTTTTGTATGGTTTCTGTCAGCTTTTAGTGACAAATTTATGGTGAACAGACATTTTATAGCTGAAAAGAGAGACAGGTCATTTCAGAAGAAATTCGTGATGAGGATCGGGATTCGCTGCATACGTTGCCGCTATCCATCCTGCCTATCGAAACCATGGCGCTTCGTCGCGCCCGTCTGATCAAGAACGTTCGCTTGAAAAGTGTGATCGAGCTGTTCGTTGATGAGGATGCGGGCAGTGGACAGTTAGAGGTTGAAGACCTGATCACCGAGTTTGAGTGGGATCCGGCGGAGCCGCCCAGTGACCTGATCATGTTGCGTCAGCTGGCGTTGCTGCCGAGTTATGATGTGTACAGCCTGCGTATCAGCCTGCGTAAACATGGTATCGCCATCGAGGACAACGAGGCGCTCAAACTTTCTAAAGCCAAAAGCGAACAACTGTCGGCATACATGACCGAATTCACCCGTCCGTTGATTGTCCAGATTTACGGTGAAGGTGAGGTTGAGGTCCAGACCTTTGAAGACGTTATCAAACTGTTTCGCGATCCGGATGTCGTCAAGGCCATCGGCAAGATTCAAGTGATGTCAGAAAAGCTGGGTATCAACCCGGAAGACATTCCGAAATTTATGGAAGATTACGGCGATATCTTCCTGTCGCTGTCCTATTATCGCGAATGCCTTGATGCCATAGAGCCCATCATCACGGAATTTTTGGATGCCATGAACGAACTGAAAGGCAACTATCAGTTCAAGACTGACATGAACCTGGTGAACACCATCAAGATGATTGAATCGACGATCAACGAGCGCATGGCGGCGGTTACCGGTCGGTTCGAGAATTTTGAACGGGGCACAAAATATATGTGGGACAATATTTCTGCCGAGCGTTTCCGCAAAGTTGAAAAACTAATCTCCGGATATCATACTTCGATCGGTGGTGTGCTCTGTGCACTTAGTGTGAAAATGGAAGCCTGGGCGCGGCTGTTTCCCAACAAGGATGCCGGTGGCCCCGGTCGGCGTGCTGAGTTTATCATGTCTGAAATGAAACAGGGCATTGAGAACATCGTCAAGATGGAAGACGCCGGTCCCATGTTGGCGGCTCTGGAAGACGACGTTTAACTGAGCTGAGTTCCTTTATTTAGAGGAAATCCTCTCAAAAATTCCTTCAGGCCCAGCTTTTGCCGACCCGGCCGTTGCAGGCGTGTCGGGCGCAGCGCCCCGGAGCCACAGGCAACCATCAACTGTTCATCAAGAACGGTTCCGGGCACGTCACCGGACACCGGCGGCGACTCAAGGGTTGCCGCCAGCACCTTAATTTTTTCGCCGGCGTGATCGAACCAGACACCGGGCCAGGGATTAAAGGCCCGAACCTTGCGGTCCAGTTCCTGGGCGCTCCGGGTCCAATCCAGTGCGCCTTCCGCTTTCTCCAGCTTGCTGGCATAGGTCACGCCCTGATCGAGTTGCGCTTCAGCGGTCAGACTGCCATCCGCCAACCCCGCAAGGGCCGGAACAATCAGTTTGGCACCCAGCGCTGACAATCGGTCATGAAGTTCCGATGCGGTGGTTTGGTTGGTAATCGGCGTTTCTTGGCGAAGCAGCACAGGCCCCGTATCCAGTCCCGCATCCATCTGCATGATGCAGACCCCGGATGTTTCATCACCAGCCATGATCGCACGGTGAATGGGGGCCGCCCCGCGCCAACGCGGCAATAGCGAAGCGTGGACGTTGATACAGCCGAGTTTGGGGGCACCCAGAATGGGTTTTGGCAAAATCAGCCCATAGGCGACGACCACGGCAACGTCGGCATTTAGCGCCTCGAACTCAGCAACGGTTTTCGGGTTTTTAAAAGATGTTGGTGTGCGCACGTCCAGCCCCCGTTCAAGGGCCGCAGCGTGAACCGGTCCGGGGCGTTCTTTCTGGCCGCGTCCGGCCGGTCTCGGGGGTTGCGCGTAGACGCAGACAACCTCATGCCCGGCGTCAATCAGGGCGGTCAGGACTGGCACGGAAAAATCCGGGCTGCCCATAAAGATAAGTCGAAGCGTTGTCATGTGACGACGGAGAAACCTATTGCTGAGCCAGCTTTTTTGCTTTTGTCAGTTTGCGCAGGATCATGTTGCGCTTCAAGGAAGAAACGTGATCAACGAACAGAATACCGTCCAGATGATCCATTTCATGTTGGATACAGGTGGCGAGCAAACCATCGGCTTCCAACTCCTGCGGCTGGTTGTCCCGATCCAGAAAGGAGACCCGAATGGCCTCTGGGCGCACAACATCGGCATAATACTCGGGCAACGACAGGCAGCCCTCTTCGTGTTTGTAGTCCTCATCCGATACCCAGGTGAGTTCCGGGTTGGCCATAAACAATGGGCTGGTCTCTTCTTTTCCTTCGTCATGGGATATATCGACGACAATTACCCGGCAGGTCTCTCCGACCTGCGGTGCCGCCAGACCAATGCCCGGCGCATCATACATGGTTTCCAGCATGTCATCCATGAGTTGGCGAACATCGTCGTTCACCGCCTCGACAGGTTTGGCTTTGATCTTGAGGCGGGGATCGGGGGCAATAACGATGGGCAGGATGGTCATGGGGTTAAGGCTTCGTAACAATCTGTCTGCGGGGCCCTGCACATAGGATTTTTGTGGGCTCCCGTCAAGGCCGACGCATCCTTGTGGCGGGGTGTCCGGCTCGTATATTGTTTGTTCAAACTACAGGGCCGGGCAACAGGGGGTTGGGGCAAATGAGTTGGCAGAGCGTACTTGGCATTATCTTTTTCACAGGCCTGGCCTGGGGGCTCAGTGAACAGCGAAGCAGGGTTTCATGGAAAATCGCGGCGGTTGGATTACTGCTGCAACTGGGTCTGGCGCTGTTGTTGTTGAAAATTTCGATGATCCAGACACTGTTCCTTGGCCTCAACGACATCGTGACGGCGTTGCAGGACGCCACTCGGGCGGGCACGTCATTTGTCTTCGGCTATATCGGTGGCGGACCTTTACCGTTTCAGGAGCCATACCCCGGCGCCAGTTTCACCCTGGCCTTCCAGGCCTTGCCCCTGATTTTGGTGGTTAGCGCCCTGTCGGCGGTGTTGTTTCACTGGCGTGTTCTGCCGCTTGTTGTGCGCGGTTTTTCCTGGGCCTTGGAAAAGTCTCTTGGTGTCAGTGGCGCGGGCGGGTTTGCCGTTGCCGCCAACATCTTCGTCGGCATGGTTGAAGCGCCTCTTCTGGTCCGTCCTTATATTGCCCGGCTGTCGCGCTCTGATCTGTTTATGGTGATGACGGCAGGCATGGCGACCATCGCCGGGACCATGATGGTGCTTTACGCCAGTGTTCTGGGTGGAGCTATCGACAATGCGCTCGGCCATATTCTAACGGCATCTTTGATCAGTGCGCCTGCGGCGATCATGGTGGCGCGGTTGATGGTGCCCGGAGGGGACGAAACATCGTTAGGGGACGAAACATCGTTCGAAGTCCCCAGACAGTACGCCAGCACCATGGATGCCGTGACCCGAGGCACCATCGATGGGGTTCAGCTGTTAATCAATGTCGTTGCCATGCTGATTGTCATGGTGGCGCTGGTCAGTCTGGTCAACATGATCCTCGGGCTGTTTCCCGAAGTTGCCGGGGCCAGCCTGTCGCTTGAACGTCTGCTCGGTTGGATCATGACGCCGTTCGCCTGGTTATTGGGCGTGCCCTGGGAGCAGGCCGGGACGGTCGGGCAACTGTTGGGCACGAAAGTCGTGCTCAACGAGTTTATCGCCTATCTGGAACTGGCAAAAATGGGTGATGAGCTGCTTGATCCCCGGTCCCGGATGATCGTCGTTTATGCGCTCTGCGGGTTCGCCAATCTGGGCAGCCTCGGCATTATGATCGGTGGTCTGCTGTCCATCGCGCCTGATCGACGCGACGATATCGTCAGCCTCGGGCCGAAGTCAATTTTGTCAGGTCTGCTCGCGACGTCTCTGACCGGCGCCGTGATCGGGGTGCTGTATTAACGTTTCACCCGCACCCGGTAGGTGACCTCTGCATCACCTTTGGCCGGGACGTTAATGCTCCATCTGGCGCGGTTGTTATCGCGGACATGTTGGGCGCTTTCTTCCAGAACGGTCCAATCCCCGCCCATGGCTTCAATCACCTGAACGGTTTCGGCCCGCTCGCCGCCATTGGTGATGTTGATGCGATAGGCCATCTCGAAGGTGTTGCGACCAAGGCCTTCGCGCTGATAGTCTGTCTGATGGCGGGTGACCGTGACACCAAAGGCGCGCCCGGCGGAGATCGTCGCTGTCGCACCGACAGGCAGGTCATTCAGGTGGTCTTCTCCCAGAAATTGGGTCCGGCCCTGGGCGTCTTTGCCGTACATTCGGGCAATACCACCCGGGATCGGTTTCCCCGGTCCGGTCGTTTTGTCATTGCTGACGGACAGGCGGATCGCCGGGTGGGTCGGACGCGGCGTTCCCTGACGTGGCGAGAACGGGTTGGCGTGGGTTTCGCTGATCAGTCGGCGCGTGACCGGCAGGCTGACTGGCGCCAGCAGGGTCACCTGTTTGTTGGTCTGGTCAGCCAGATCAATTTTCCCGTTCAGGGTATAGAGATGATACCCGCCCAAGGACTGGCGCTGGGGTGGGGCCGCAGCATCGGCCATCATCGCGGCCCCTTCTGTCTTCATCATTCGCAGGGCCGTGGTCTCGGGGCGCGGCACTGATGGTGTCCGCCGCTGGACATCGCCGGCGACGACCTGAACGGTGGCGGCTTTGATATCGAGCCCGGACCGGTTGACCAAAATGGCCCGGCTTTCCAACCGAATTGTGGGAGACGCGGCTTCAACCGACAGGGTATGATTGGCCCGCCAGGAAAACCCGGTGCTGAGATAGCTTAGGTCCAGATCGCTTTCGTGGATTTCCGGGGATTGGCCGGTGACGCGAAAAACCGGTTGAGGTCTAAACCCTTCTGGAATATCGGCAAAGACGATGCGCCCCGGAACGGTGGTTTCGATGCGCCCACCGATTCGCAAAATCAGACCCTGATTGACCGATAGAACGTCGGCATCAAGGACGGTTTCCTCACCTGTTTTTGGGTTGGTCCGGATCACTTTTACGGACCTGCCGACGTAGGCTTTCAGCAGGTCCTGGTGGGACAGATTGGGTTTTAGAAAACTTTGCTCATGGAGATTAAGTTTGCCGTCGGTGTCGATACGCGCGCTGTCTTCCAGCATCGCCGGGCTGATGCCCGAAATATTTAACGTGTTGATTCCTTTCTCTAAAACGACCCGACGCTGATCATCGATCAAGGCCAGGCCATTGGCATAGAGCGTCAGGTTGAGGCCTAATCGGGCCTGGTCGCTAACCCCTTGCGAGGCCGCGAGGGCAGGGGCGGAACACGCCATAATGGTCAGGGCGAGGCCGGTAAATAACTGTCGTTTCATGAGATCAACCTTTCATGCAGCGAGCGCGTAATGGTGTGAGTTTGCGTTTCCCCACCCACTGGGGCAAGTTTCTAGTCAATAATTATGGCGGTGGAATGGCACGGTGATGACGGAATTTATTGGAACCGACCCGATTGTGGCGCTGGTGATCGTTGGTGGATTGGCGGTGCTGATGATCGCCGTCCTTGTCACATGGAGCCAGGGCCTCAAAAAACAGATCGCTGACCTGACCCAATCGGGCGACACCTCGTTGCGTGAGATCAATGTAGAACTTGAAAACCTGCGGGCCGAAACCAATACTCTGGCCGTCGAATTTGCCACGGTCACAACCAAACTGGGGGCCGAAGAAACGGCGCATCAGATGACACGGGGCGAGCTTGCGAAGCTGACCGAAGAGCGCGATGCCCTGTCCCGCCGGCTGTCCGAGGCGGAAAAGCAGAACGCCATCGTTAGTACCGAATTGCAGAAAAATCTGGAATCTCACGAAGAACGTATGCGGGATCTGGAACAGATGAAAAAGCAAGCGATTGAAGCGGCCAATGCGGGCGCCCTTGATTCGGCCACCAAAATATCATCGAAACTTCTCGATGACCACAAACGCCAGACAGAAGAGGCCAAGAAGGACTCTGAAGCCCGCGTCAAACAAACAACGGAACAGCTGGCCAACCAGATTACCGAGGTCGGCAAGACCATCCATGCGCTAAATGAGGACGTCGGAAGCAACCGCGCCACCATGGACACGGTGATGCGCGCCTTGTCCAGCCCCGGCGGGGCCGGGCAGTATTCGGAAATCGGACTTGAAAATACCCTGACCTCATTCGGATTGGTTAAGGACCGGGATTTTGCCGTGCAGCAGCAGGTCGACGGCAAACGCCTGCGCCCCGACGCCATGGTGTTTTTGCCGGGCAATACGGTGCTGGTGATCGACAGCAAGGCGTCGAAATTCCTGCTTGATTTGGCCGAGGCCGAAACGGAAGAAGCGGAGGCCCTGGCCTATCAGAATTTGGGCCGCACCATGAACACGCATCTGAAATCATTGTCGGACAAAAATTATAAAGCCGAAGTGATTTCCGGTTATCGTGAAGCCGGTCGTCAGGGGGATGCACCCCGGGTCGTCAGTATCATGTATCTGCCCAATGAAGGGGCCATCGAAAAAGTCACCATCGCCGATCCGAAATTTCTGCACAAAGCCACCAAACTCCAGATCACCATCGCCGGTCCGGCGGCGCTGGCCTGTCTGATCGGGTTTTCCCGCGTTCAGCTTGATGTCGAGCGCCAGTCGGAAAACCAGATCAAAATCGTCGAAGGGGCACAGAAAATCGTCGAGAGCATCGGCGTTATTGTTGACGAGACCGTGGCCGTCGGCAAAGGCCTCAAATCGGCGACCCAGCATTATAACAAGATGACCGGGTCGATGAACTCGCGCCTGTTGCCGCGCATTCGTCAGATGGTCTCCTACGGGGTGCAGTCGAACCGCCACAAACAAATCCCCGAACACGTCCCGACCTATTCCTTCACCGAACACGAACGTGGTGATTTGATCGAGGGCGAAGCGGAAGAGGTTGAAGATCAACCCGTTCTGGAAAACCTGTCGGAACCGGACTGATCCCGGTCCGGAGGTATCTGCCTTGTGTGCCGCTCCCAGCGGGCTAACTCTAATTGATGGTTTAAACGTGTTCGCCACCCAAAACCTGCGATATAAGATGTGCAGGAACGGTTAACCGCGACAGAGGAGGATTGAGATGGGGTTTTTTGACTCGATGGGTGCTGGGGCGATTTTTGCCCTGACGTTTGGCTTGCTCGGCGTTATTCTGGTCTTCCTCGGCGTCAAGACGGTGCCGCAGGGCATGCAGTATACGGTCGAGCGTTTTGGCAAATATATCAAAACCCTGCAACCGGGCCTGCATCTGATCGTGCCGATGGTTGACCGTGTCGCCAACGAACTCAACATGCGCGAAATGGTTCTTGATGTGCCGTCACAGGAAGTCATCACCAAGGACAACGCCATGGTGCAGGTTGATGGCGTGGTGTTTTACCAGATTATTGATGCCGCTAAAGCCGCCTACGAAGTCAACAATCTGGAACTGGCGATCCTTAATCTGACGATGACCAACATCCGCACCGTCATGGGCTCCATGGATCTGGACGAGCTGTTGTCGCAGCGCGATACCATCAACAGCCAGTTGCTGACCGTCGTCGATCAGGCGACCAACCCATGGGGTGTGAAAGTGGCGCGGATCGAGATCAAGGACATTTCGCCACCACGTGATCTGGTTGAATCCATGGCCCGGCAGATGAAGGCCGAACGTGATAAACGCGCCAACATTCTGGAGGCCGAAGGTTTCCGTCAGGCCGAAATTCTGAAAGCCGAAGGTGAAAAACAGGCCGCCATCCTTGAAGCCGAAGGCAGACGTGAAGCCGCCTTCCGCGATGCCGAAGCCCGCGAACGCGAGGGCGAAGCCGAAGCCAAAGTGACGGCTGTGGTGTCCAAGGCGATTGCCGAAGGTAACGTTCAGGCGATCAACTACTTTGTCGCCCAGAAGTATGTCGATGCCCTGCAAAGCATCGCCTCTGCCCCCAATGAGAAGGTTATCCTCCTGCCCATGGAATCAACGGGCATTCTGGGTTCCTTGGCCGGTGTCGCCGAACTGGCGAAAAGCGCCTTTGGCAATGATGACGATGGGGCCGGTGGAACCCGCCCCGGCCCATGGGGAGATAAATAGTCATGTGGGGGAGTAAATAATCATGGTCGAATTCCTCAGCTCCATGGTCTTCTGGCATTGGTGGATTTTCGCCATCGCCCTGGTCGTTCTCGAAATCTTGGCGCCCGGCGTCATCTTCCTCTGGGTCGGCATCGGTGCGGCGCTGACCGGCCTGGTCCTGCTGACCCAACCCGCCATGAGCTGGGAAATTCAGTTGGGTATTTTCAGTGTCTTGTCCGTTGTCTCCGGCATCGGCGGCAGGGTCTGGGTTGGCAGGCATCCGACCGAATCCGACCAGCCGCTCTTGAACCAGCGCGGCGCCCAGTACGTCGGGCGAACCTTCACCCTGGACACTGCCATCACCGACGGCACCGGCAAGATCAAGGTCGACGACTCGTTCTGGCGGGTTATCGGTGAAGACGCCCCGGTGGGCAGCAAAGTCAAAGTCACCGGCGTCGACGGCGCGTCTTTGTTGGTGGAGGGGGTGGAGTAGGGTCTGGGCCACTTGAGTTAAAGCAAGGCGTTAGGGTATCTTTCAATCATACATAGTTTATGCTTACTATTTTAACCTTAGGCTTGCTCCCAAGGTGAGGTGTTTCCGATGATGCGAATTTTTGCCCTTACTGTACTTCTCCTGACGGTGTTGAAGGGCGTACCCGCGCTTTCTGCCGACTTTCAAAAAGGTGAGGAAGCCCTTAAGGACAAGGATTTTGGTGCTGCAGCGCGAGAATTCAAACCTCTTGCGGAACAAGGAAATGCCCTGGCTCAATACTATCTGGGGGCGCTGTATTTTAGTGGGAAGGGCGTCCCGCAAGATGACCAGGCGGCGCTTAAATGGTACACACTTGCGGCGGAACAAGGGGTTGCTGACGCTCAGGTCTACGTCGGCAATATGTACTATAATGGATTGGGTGTCCCAGAAGACCTTATTGCGGCGGCCAAGTGGTATACTCTTGCCGCCGAACAGGGGTATGCCGTGGCTCAGCGTTCTCTCGGGGCCTTGTACGAATACGGAGAGGGCGTCAGCCGAAACGACAAAGCAGCGGTTATGTGGTACACCCGCGCGGCGGAACAGGGGGATTCCGCCGCTCAGGTAAGTCTGGGCAAAATGTACCTAACTGCACGAGGAGTCCCTCAGGGCGATAAAGCCGCTCTCAAATGGTTCAATCTTGCAGCTAATCAGGGGAGCGAAGTTGCCCAAATTTTGCTGGGTGAGATGTACTGCAAAGGGTTGGGGGTGGCTCGGGATCACGAGGCTGGAATTAAGTGGTACACCCTCGCGGCAGAGCAGAAAAATGTTATGGCTCAACTCAAACTTGGTCGTGTTTACCATAAGGGTGATTGTGTCGTTCAGGACATCAAAAAGGCAATTAAATGGTATACTCGTGCTGGTATGCAGGGGAGCGCCGCAGCCCAAAGCATGTTGGGCTACTTATATGAAAGGGGAGAAGAGGTTCCCCGAAACGACAAGGAGGCTTTCAAATGGTACGCCCTTGCCGCTAAACAAGGGCTTGAAGTCGTTCAGGTCCCCTTGGGCATAATGTACCGAGATGGCCGAGGCACTCCAAAAGACATCGCTGGTGCTGTCAAAATGTTTGAGCGCGCAACCAAGCGGGGAGATGCCTCCGGCCAAACCAAACTCGGAGAAATGTATTATTATGGAATCGGCGTTTCACGAGATGACAAGCAAGCATTAAAAATGTTTTCGCTCGCCGCTGAACAGGGACATGCCGAGGCCCAGTTCTTTGTGGGCCAGGCCTATCTTCACGGGCGAGGCGTCCCAAAGGACCATGATGCGGCCCGCAAGTGGCATACACTTGCGGCCAAACAAGGACATGTCGAATCGCAATTTAGCCTGGGTATCGATTTTTTTGAAGGGATAGGTGTTCCGCAGGACTATGCGGCGGCATTCAAGTGGTTCGCTCTCGCCGCAGAACGGAATTATCACGAAGCCCAGGATAAATTGGGCAGGATGTATATTCAGGGGTTGGGGGTGCCCCTAGACTACGAGGAAGCAAACAAGTGGTTTACTCGTGCCTCTGAACAGGGGAATACTGAGGCCCCCTTATCTATTGGTTATATATATTTCCACGGACTAGGTGTTCCCAAAGACCGTGTTCGTGCCTTGATGTGGTGGAATATATGGGCGGCTGTAGCTGGTGACGAGGTGGCAATGAAGTTCCGCAATAAGGCAGCAAAAGACTTAACCTCTGTTGAACAAGATGCCGCGCAAAAGCTCGCTCGCGAATGGATGGAGAAACATCTAAATAATTAATTCACGGGATTGTAAATTTCATATCGGAATTTTCCCCTGAGGTTTCAAACCGGCCGCCTTGCCTTCAGCGCTGCGCTCAGCGTTCCATCATCCAGATAGTCCAGTTCGCCGCCGACGGGGACGCCGTGGGCGAGGCCCGACAGGATGACGTTTGAGTTTGCCAGCCGGTCGGCGATGTAGTGGGCCGTGGTCTGGCCGTCGACGGTGGCGTTGGTGGCGAGGATGACTTCACTGACTTGCGGAGATGAGGCCCGCTCAATCAGTTTGGGGATGTTGAGGTCTTCGGGGCCGACGCCGTCCAGAGCCGACAGCGTGCCGCCCAGAACATGATAGCGCCCGCGAAAAGACGCCGTGCGTTCCAGCGCCCAGAGATCAGCGACATCTTCGACGACGCAGATGAGTTTATCGTCGCGCCTCGGGTCCTGACAGAGTTTGCAGGGGTCCGTGGTGTCCATGTTGCCGCAGGTCATGCACGTCTTGATCGCTTCACCGGCGGTCGCCATGGCTTTCGATAACGGCACCAGTAGGGTTTCCTTGCGTTTGATCAGGGCCAGTGTGGCCCGCCGGGCCGATCGCGGGCCGAGGCCCGGCAGTTTGGCCAGCAACGAGATCAGGCGTTCGATATCTTCGGAAACCATCAGTCAGATGTGATCCGTCTGCTTCAGAACGGCAGTTGCATGCCCGGCGGCAGTTGCAAGCCACCCGTCAGTTCGGACATTTTTTCGCGCATTTCCGTATCGACCTTGGTTTTAGCATCGTTGAAGGCGGCGAGGATCAGGTCTTCCAAGACGCTGGCATCTTCAGGGGTTACCAGTGACGGGTCGATCTTCAGCTTACGGGCCTCGCCCTTGCCGTTCAGCGTCACCTGACACATGCCGCCCGCCGACGAGCCGGTGACCTCGACGGTTTGCAGGTTTTCCTGCATCTCGGTCATTTTGGACTGCATCTGCTGGGCCTGTTTCATCATGCTGGCGAGGTTTTTCATGCGGGTTCTCTCAAATGGGGTATGGGGATTTCATTGAGGTGTGTATAACATTGTTCTTATGACCATGCAGCACCAAAACCTGTTTGTTTTTGATATTGAAACCGTGCCGGATACGGAGGCGGTGCCCAACCTGACCGGGTTTGACGACCCAGACCCCGCAGCCCGCCGCGAAGAGCTGGACCGCTATCATCTCGAGATCACCGATGGCCGCAACGCCTTTCCGCGCCAGCCCTTTCACAAGGTCGTCGCCATCAGTTTTCTGGAAGCCGAAATCGAACGCCACGGATCACATGAAGGATATTTTCTGAAAGAACTGCGCTCGGGGGGCGAGGCCGGGTTTAATGAAAAGCAGTTGTTGCAGGGTTTTTTCCAGTATTTCGAACGCCTGCGCCCCAGACTGGTCAGCTTCAACGGGCGCGGATTTGATCTGCCGGTGCTCAAATACCGAGCCATGGTGCACGGTATCTCCGCCCCCTGGCTGCATCAGGGTGGTGATAAATGGAACAGCTACACCAGCCGTTATTCCTGGGACTGGCATTGTGATCTGATGGATCAGCTGAGCGACTATGGCGCGTCGGCCCGGGTCAAGCTCAACGAGGTCTGCTCCGTTTTGGGGCTGCCCGGAAAATTTGGGGTCGACGGATCACAGGTCGCCAGCATGATTGACGGCGGGGAAGTCGATGCGGTGCGTGAATACTGCGAGACCGATGTTTTGAATACCTATCTGGTCTATCTGCGCACCATGCTGCATCGCGGTTTGATGGATACGGACGGCCACGACCGGGCGGTGGCCGATGTGATTTCGATGATCGAAACAGAAGGCGAGGCCCGACCTCATCTGATCGAATTCATGAACGCCTGGGGCGAGGCCTGTAACAACAAATTCCTGCTTGAGAACTGAAGGGTCCCCCTACTCTGATCGGCTTGCCCCTGTCTCACATAACGTTATTGCCGGACATCGTTACATGGCGGTCTTTCGTTCTTGGCTGGGCGGATAGCCAAATGCGGTGCGGTAACATTTGGAAAAATGGGAATGAGAGACAAAACCGGAGGCCATGGCAACTTCAATTATGGTCAGCGATGTTTGCAGCAGGAGCTGCCGACTGTGGTTCAGCCGGATGTCCTGATAATAGCTCATAGGCGAACGTTTGGTATAGGTCATGAACAGGCGTTGCAGCTGGCGTTGGGTAATCTTGACCTGATGCGACATATCCGCAGGTGATAGGGGTTGTTCGATGTTTTGTTCCATAATATCGATGGCCTGCGCGACTTTTCTTGACCGAATTCTGAGGCCGAGCTTTTTGGAATTGCTTTGATGGTCCTTTGATGTCCGCACCCGATCATGCTGGAGCTGATTGGCGACGGACGCCGCAATTTCGCTTCCGTGATCAACGGCGATGAGATGACAGAACAAGTCGATGGTCGATGTCCCGCCGGAACAGGTGTAGAGATCACGATCAATTTCGAATAACCCGTCGGTAATATTCAGATCAATAAAGTTTTCCCGCAGGCTGGCTAGGTTTTCACTATGGATGGTGCAATGGCGGTCACCGATAATTCCGGCCTGGGCAAGAATATGGGTTCCGGTCGTGATTGCGCCAAGTTTGATGCTACGACGCTTGAGTCCGCGTAACCAGGAAAGTATGGCGTTTGTGCAATGTCTTTCGGGATGAAATCCGGCGCAAACGAACAGCATATCCAACTCGCCGTCCGCGCTTATGGGGCTATCGGCGGCGATCGACACGCCGCTGGCCGAAATGACTGCATCCCCGTCAGTTGAATATACGCGCCAGCCAAAATACAGTCGGCCAAGAAAGCGGTTGGCCGTTCGTAAAACGTCGAGGGCATTAAACAGGCACATCGGCGAAAAGTTCGGCACCAGCAAAAACCCGATCTTCGTGACCGTCTGATCGGATGCGCCCGGCGTTCCCGTTTCCGCTATTAGGTCCATACCAAAATCAATAAATCGGATCGATTAAAAGGCATGGTCTTAAAATTCCCTAAGAGGATAGGCTGGCGGTGATGGCAGGTTAATGCAGAAACGGTCTGTTAACGCAAAAAGTGACCCTTAATACCCTCGACCTCAATGGTTTTCTGCACCGCCGGACGCTCCAGCAGCAGCTCCAGAAGTCGACCGATACGGGGTAGGCTTTTCGGTGCCCGGTCGAGGAAATGCGCCCAGCGGCTGAGCATCAGCAAATAGATATCGGCCGCACTGACCGTATCGCCCAGAAGATAAGGGCCGTCCCCCATGTTCTGCTCAACGATATCGAACCAGTTCTGGACGCGGTCCTTGGCTGATTGTTTGACGCCGTCGATGCCATCGGGGTCCGTGGTATAGCGGTCCGTATAATAATATTGCAGGATGTCGGGTTGGATCGAGTTGGTCAAAAACATCAGCCACTTGTAAAACGTGCCGCGTTCGGGTGTCGCCAAGGCAGGTGCCATGTTCATATCCGGGTGTTTGTCGCAAAGATGCAGACAGATGGCGGCCGCTTCGAACATCACCAGATCACCATCCTCGAACGTCGGGATGCGTCCGGCGGGGTTGATCGCCAGGTAGTCAGCACCTTTGTGAGCGTTGACCTTACGATCAATCAGTTTCAGCTGATGCTCGACCTCGGCTTCATTCAGTAGCACGTGGGGGGCGAAACTGGCATTGCCTGGAAAATAGTGAAGACTGTACATGGTTATTGTTATTCCTGATCCAGACTGTCGGGGTTGCGCAATGGGGGCAGTTCTGCCGTGTTGATTTTTCGCACCTCTTCAAGGGAGGCGCCGGGGAACGTGTCGAGCACGGCTTTCACCAGCGGTAGACTTTCGGCTTCGGTCTTCAGGGCGTCAGCTTCCGAGCGGCGCTTTTCCTGAAGTGTGGCTTCCCCGGATTCAGACGACACGGAAACCATCCAGCGGGTATCTGTATGTTCGTTCAGAAACCCGGCCAGCCGTCCGGCCAGATCACGCGGCGCATTGTCACTCGGATTAAATTCAATCCGTCCCACTTCGAAGCGAACAATCCTGACATCCGAGATCAGATGGGTGCGAAGCATGGCCTCGCGTTTTTCATCGGCGAGGGCCAGCACGTCTTCAAACGTTTGAGGAGCGGCGCGCGCTTCGGGTTGCGGTTCGGGATCATACGCCGGGGCGGCGGCGGTTGCCGGGCCGCCATTCGCGTTGACCGACGTTGGGGCGGACTGCTGGGATTGAGGTTGTGGCGGCTGAGATGTTGACGACGGAGATGGTGATGATTGCGGCGGTTTGCTCGGTGTTTCACCATCGGAGATCATGCGGACGGCTTCGTCCGGCGTCGGCAGTTCAGCCGTATAGGCGAGGCGAACCAGTACCATTTCGGCGGCTTGGCGGGGCGACGGGGCCAACCGGACCTCGCCTAACCCTTTCAGCAGCATCTGCCAAGTTCGGGCCAGCGTCGCCATCGACAGCCTTTCGGCCATCTCGCGGCCCTTGGTGCGTTCGATTTCAGGAATGGTCACACCGTCAGCGACGCTCGGAATGACCTTGATGCGGGTCAGGAAATGGGTAATTTCCAGCATGTCTTCAAACAGCGCCAGAGGATCGGCACCATCACGGTAATGTTGATCAAACGCCTCAAGCGCCGCTGCAATGTCACCGGCAAGCACTAGTTCCAGCAGGGAAAATGTCTGCGAGCGATCAGCCAGCCCAAGCATTTCACGCACCGATGTTTCTTCAATTTCACCACTGGTCTGTGAGATCGCCTGATCAAGCAGGCTCAGGCCGTCGCGCACCGAACCATCCGCTGCCCGGGCGATCAGATGCAAGGCGGTATCGGCAATCTCGGCCCCTTCCTCGGCGACGATGCCGGAAAAATGCGCGCTCAGGGTCTCGACATCGACACGATTGAGGTCGAAACGCTGGCAACGACTGAGGACCGTGATCGGGACCTTGCGGATTTCCGTCGTGGCGAAAACAAATTTGACGTGTTCAGGCGGCTCTTCCAGGGTCTTCAGCAAGGCGTTGAAGGCATTTTTCGACAGCATGTGCACTTCATCGATGATGTAGACTTTGTAGCGCGCCGACGTTGGCCGGTAGCGCACCCCGTCGATCAGTTCCCGGATGTCATCAACGCCTGTACGGCTGGCGGCGTCCATTTCCAGCACGTCGACATGACGATCACGGGATATGGCCTCGCAATGTTCGCATTCACCACAGGGCTCCGTCGTCGGCTGACCGTTACCGTCGGGTCCGATACAGTTCAGGGCGCGGGCAATAATCCGTGCGGTTGTGGTTTTACCGATGCCGCGAACGCCCGTCAGGATAAAGGCATGAGCCAGACGCCCCGACTGGAAGGCATTTGACAGGGTGCGAACGAGAACATCCTGACCGATGAGACCGGAAAAAGTAGTGGGGCGGTATTTGCGGGCGAGAACCTGATAGACAGCGGATTGTGAGTCTTCGGTCATAAAGCCTCTAATGCCTATCTGGGAAATCGGTCACAAAAGTAAATAAGGTGGAGGTTGGACACCGACCCAGGTCGAAACTCGTTACGGCTGCTTCCTTCCGGATCTGACCGGGTTGGCGAGGAACCTGTCCGGGCCAACCTCCAAGAACAAGTATATCAAGAGGTCTCGGAGACTCCAATACAAACGGCACCGGACAGTGACGATTTATTCAGATGCCGCTTCAGGGGTATGACCCATCGCCTCATTGATGAGTTGAGCCATATCTTCGGGGGTAAAAGGTTTGGCGACACCATAGTCCGCGCCAATCTTCTCTGCCGCCCGAACGGCTTTTTCCGGCGTCATTTCGTTGTATCCGGCTGAGACGGCAATGATGGGAATCGATGGGTCGATCTCGCGTATTTGCCTGATACCCTCAATGCCGCCCACACCTTCCATAAAGATGTCCGAAATCACGAGGTCATAAAGCCCGGCGCGAAACCCGCTCAGGCCGGTTTCAACGTCACTTGATGTGGTCGGTTGATGGCCCTGGCTCATGACAATGGCCGCTATGAGGTTGACCATCGGCCTGTCATCATCAATGACCAGAACGCTTTTGGGTTTCATCGGTTAGTCCCTTGTCGCTTTGTGTCGTTCTTCGACGATGATTACACCGTCCGCGCCGCCACTGAGCAGAGTTGCCGCCGGCAACCAGTTATCTTCAAATTCGAAGTATCCGTCAATGGCTGCCACCAGATGAACCTCAGCCGTAGCACCGGCCGGAATTTCCAGAGACGAAATACAGGTCTCATCCTGGCGTTTGCCGTCGATGGTGACCCTGATCACCGCCATGGATTTGAGGAAGCGTTCGGCGTTGAAGGAGTGGTCTCGGTCATCGCGATTGCGAATACGGAAGGCATAGGGCCAACCCTGAGTCATCTGCACGATCATCGGCTCGTACTCATTGTTGCGGATTCGCATATTAATCCGGGGCACCCGGGTCCAGTTAACCCGCTTCAGCGCCTTCGGGGAGACCGTCGCACATTCAAGCTCATTGAAGTCTGGCAAGAATTTACCGATGGATGACAGTGAGGAAAACCCCGGGATCGTTGGGATATAGGACAAATCAGTGGCCGGCCAGGCACAGCTGCTGAGAATCAGCAGGCTAATGCCCGGAGTGATCATCCGGAAAATCTTGGAAACTTGTTTCACTTTGTGGTGTGCACTTTTGCTGCCTGTCCCTGAGCATCTATATAGCACGAAATATGGTGTTGTGAGCAAGTTTTCACGCAATATACGGGGTGGAGAGCTGTTTTCCTGCAGGTTGCTTGCAGTCTCTGTCTGTGTCAGTTTGCCCCCATGAAACATAACATCAGATATACTGGTAGTGATCTCGACCGGGCCGGTGAACGACGCAAAGATACGGACTGGTTATCAAAAAAGTTGCGAGACCCGCAAAGCCACGTTGTTCCCATCTGGCGCAATCTCAATCTGATTGTCGGTTTAGACGAGGACACCCCTGGAGACGCCCAGCCCGAAGCGGTGATTTTCGGGCGCCATGAAGCCGCCCATGTCATCGAAGGGGCCGGCGAAATTGTCTTCCTTGGTCTTCGTGACGAGCACGCGGTGTTTGGTGTTGATATGTCATCACATGACGAAGATGCCGTACATGAAGCCGTCGGGCGGGGTAATTTTGTTGACCTTCGCCAGGCGGGACCGGTCATCAATGCCAACGATGCGACGCTGATGGCCTATGCCCGCGGGCTGCTGTATTGGCATCGCCAGCATCAGTTTTGCGGTCGCTGTGGTCACCAAACCCGGTCGCAGGATGGCGGCCATATGCGGCTGTGCAGCAACGAACCCTGCGCCCGCCCGACGTTTCCCCGAACCGATCCCGCCGTCATCATGCTGGTCGAAAACAGCCCACAAGCCGGCGAGCCGCATCGCTGCCTGCTTGGCAACCACTCAAAATGGGCACAGGGCAACTTCTCAACCCTGGCGGGGTTCGTCGAACCCGGCGAAACCCTGGAGGAGGCCGTTGTCCGCGAGGTCTATGAGGAAGTCGGTGTACGGGTTGAGGATGTGACGTACCAGGCGTCCCAACCCTGGCCGTTTCCGGCCTCTATCATGCTGGGTTTCTGGGCGACGGCGACGACGCTGGAAATCTCTATTGACGATGATGAAATTCAGGACGCCCGCTGGTTCACGGCTGAAGAGATCAGAGCCTTTGGCGACTGGGGGGATATGAGCTGTCCCAACCGTTTGCCCCGCCGGGATTCGATTTCGCGGTATCTGATCGAAACCTGGCTCGATAAAGTTTCCGGCTGATGGCTCAGCCCTGGTTCAGTCAGCTGCACGACCTGATCCAGCCCCTGGTTGACGAGATGGGCGCCGACATGGATATCGAATGCACCCATTTTTTCAGTGGTGCGGCGGTTTATGTAAACGGGCAGATCTGCATGTCACTGACGCCGGTGGGGTTTGCCCTGAAACTACCGGACGCAGCGCGTGAAAATGTTCTTTCCGAAGGCGGCCAACCGCTTCGTTATTTCCCGAGTGGGCCTGTGAAAAAAGGGTACGTCGTCTTACCCGACAGCATCGTCAGTGATCCTGTAAAATTACGCGAACCGATGAAAATTTGCATAGAAAATGCAGGGTTGTAATCGCCTGCTCCTAAGGTTCGCCTTTTAAATCTGGGCTATTAAAACAAGGTGTAGAGGGACTTTTATGGCGCCCTTGCGCCAGTCAGTGCTACCCGAAAATTGAAAAAATCACCTCGTCCCATTCGGTCGGACGCGCAAATTCCGCTGTTTACAGGTAAATTGAGGTCAAAAATTAGGCAATTTCATAAATCTCTTGACTTTTAATCTAAAATAGGTATATTTACCTTTAAATAGAATATTAATCCAAACGCCGGAGCTCCCCCATGCCTGACAGATACTCCGTTCACCGAAAACCCCTCCTCGATATGTCACCCCAGACGTTGCGTCGTGACGGTTATTTACCAGTGAATCCTGCCGATGATCTAGATCAGCCATTTGCTTTGAATGCCAGTGTTGGATACGGCCCTCGCGCCAACCGGCGTGAAGATGTTTTTTTAATCGAATCCGCCTTGAAGCGCATAGGACATCTCAAGTCGGGTTCTGGCCCAACAGGACACATGAGCCGATTTCTTGACAGTGCCGTGCGAACGTTTCAGAACGACAATGACCTCAAGGAAGACGGGTTGCTTAACCCTGGTGGACCGACAGTGAAAAGTCTTGCCGAAATGTTCGGGCAATCTGCTCCTAAACCTGTCCGCTCGCCGCCCTCCGGTCAGTCAGCACTCCCCAAGGTCAGCGCCGAAGCGTTTTCCAATAACGGTCGGTCAGTCGAGCACCTGATGAGCACTCTGGATGATGGCAGTTTCCCAGCCCTTCTCTCAGACGCCTTTAACATGAATGAAAAAGGTCAGGGCGAAGTCGCGGACTTTTTTGTGCAACTCCGCGAACGTGACCCGGAACGGGCGAAAGTCATGCGTGACAAAACTGTACCCAATCTGGGGGCGGAACAGGTGGATGCATTTGATCAACTCATTGACGACCTCGCCACCGGGCGCGCCGAAGAGGCTGAAAAATGGGCACGGAAGAACCTTGGAGAAGATGACAAGGATGACAGCGGTGAAGGTAATGTGCCGCCTTCCAAAGATCCCGCGCCTGAGCCTGATGAAGAAAACCCGGCTCCTGACGATAGCGAAAATGATAAACCGGAGGGGTCTGAGTCTGATGATGGAGAGGGAGAGAAGCCGGAACAACTCGACTGCCAGAATGAAAAACATCAGATTTATGAAATCAATCAGAAGATTTTTGCCCTGAACCGCCAAGGCACGGAAAAATTAGTCGAAATCAATAAAAACAAAGATAAAATCCAGGTGCTGCGTAACGGCAAAATAAAGTCGCGTATGGAAATTCCCTCGCCGCTTCCAAAGCGTCTCCCCAAAACACCCAAAGACCTAGGGCTAGATTACATTACCTATCTGATTGAATTGGGCATTGCCAATCAGAAACAGTCCAACGACTTCCGTAAAGAGATGGAGGAAAAGCGGGCGAAGATTGCTGCACTGGAGGAGAAAATCCAGAGTCTTGAGAGCGAGAGGGAAGAAATAGAGAAGCTGGTCGAAGAGCAGGAAAGGGAATTTGAAGATCACGTCAAAAAACTTGAGGCATGTGAGGCACGAACACGGTGACCGGTTAGCCTTTTCTATATTCCCATCTCTTTGGGTATTCGCCACGCACAATCCAATGTTTCGCTCGTTTCTGATCAAAATCAGTAAGCCGGGCGATTAGTTCGGCGGTCCGCTTGAGTTCGGTAAACCCAAACTCTCGAGACCGGATCAGCCAGTAATAGGCTACTGCATTACTGCGGGTAAATCCGCGTCCATCCATATGCCGTGAAATAAGGTCGCTTAAGGCGAGTTTATAACCGCGATCTCCTGACTTACTCAGATATCTCATCCCCAGGATGGGGAAGCCTTCGTCAAACATTTTTTGCGCATAATCAAACATGGCTGGCGGGTGTTCTTTGTCGACGGCCATTACTAACAAACGGCGGGAAACATGTTTGTTGCTATAGTTTTTTTCATCTTCTGTGTAAGTCTTTGATAATTTGTAAATCTCTTGACCCGGGGTATCACGGATAGCTTCCGCCCACACCAAAATTTCCTCCAGATCGGAGATCAGTTTCCTGGGCCATCCGTTGGCGCGTGCAAAATGAATGTTTTCCCGGACGAGCTTTGAGCAGCGGTCTAGCGCAAACACAAAAAGCCAGCCTATATCCTCTTCACGAGGCTCCCATGACCAGCGATCCTGGTAATTTGAAAGTATTGTGATCGTCAAGGTCGAGGAGGGTATCTCCTCCTTTGGTGGCGGACGTTGAACAATATTTTCCCCGCCCTCTTTCTTAATGATTTCGATAGGCTGCTCATATTTGCAATTCTCTGCATTTGCACCAGGGGCAAATACCATGGTGCCTGCCAATACGCTTAGAATGAGAAAAATAAAATGTATCATCCTTTTCAATAACATATCCAAAACTTATCAAAAAGGGTCCGGGCCAGTTTAATCGGAACCGCAATATTAAACAGATGTTTGGAAAATCCGCACCACAAATTTCCGGCCCTCCTCGATCACCAGTATCGACGCTGCCGTGCCCGTCGCCAGAAGCCAGTCTGTACCCGACAGTGCTGTGGTATGGAGCACATCCTGTGCCGGTTCCCACATCACCATGGTGACCTGTATCAAGACGACACCGCCGAGCGCCAGCCACAGATTGATGTTTTTGAAGAAATTTTGGGTCAGGGCGGAACCTCGTTCGGAGCGGGCATTAAACACATTGAACACCTGAAACAACACGAACGTCGTGAACGCCAGTGTAAAGGCCCGCTCAGCTGGTCCATCTGCGTAAGCCACGTTAAATATCCAAAGCGTGCCGACCGTCATCATCGAGCCGTAAAATAACAGGTGAATGAGGCGGTGCATCGTCAGAATTTTCTCTCCGGGTCGACGCGGCGGGTCCTGCATGATGCCGGGGCTCGCCGGGTCGAGGGCCAGCGCCATGGCGGGCGGCCCATCCATGATAATGTTAACCCATAACAGCTGAATGGCCGAAAACGGCACTGGCAAACCAAACAGGGGCGCGCATAGCACGCACAGCATGGCGCCGATGTTGGTTGATAGCTGAAAACGGATAAATTTGATAATGTTGTCGTAGATTGAGCGGCCCCGGTTGACGGCGCCGACAATGGTGGCGAAGCTGTCATCGGTGAGGATCATTGTCGCCGCTTCCTTGGTGACGTCGGTGCCGGTAATCCCCATGGCGATGCCGATATCGGCACTTTTTATGGCCGGCGCATCATTGACGCCATCACCGGTCATGGCGACGATATGGCCGTGCTTTTTCAGGGCACTGACCAGACGAAGTTTGTGTTCGGGGGCGACGCGGGCGAACACGCCGACGCCTTCAATGGCATCGGCCAACTGATCATCGGGGATGTCGTCGAGCTCTCTGCCGGTCAGAACGTCGCCCGGAATCTGGAGTTCGCGGGCGATCACCGCGGCTGTCACTCGATGGTCTCCAGTAATCATTTTGGTCTGAATTCCAGCCCCATGACACTGATGAATGGCATCGCGAACGTCCGGACGCGGCGGGTCCATCAGGCCGACCAGCCCGACAAATGTCATGTCGTGTGTATAGGTAAAGAGATCTGTTTCCGGATCGAATTCAGCGACGGGAATATCCTTGCTCGCCAGCGCCAGCACGCGAAGTGCAGCGGAGGCAAGCCGCTCCATCTCGATTGATACCTGTGCCATATCCAATGGCTCCGGACCTTCCGGGCCGAGCATTGAATTGCATCTGGAGGCCAGCACATCGGGCGCCCCTTTGACGAACAGGCGCACAAATTCTCCATCCCGATGAAAAGTGGCCATAAATTTATGCTCGGATTCAAAGGGAATTTCACCGGCTCTCGGCATTTGCTGCGCCAACCCACTCAAGTCAACGCCGCCTTTTTCCGCTAGCACCAACAGAGCGGCCTCCATGGGATCGCCAAGCGCTTGGCCGTTCTGAACAGCGCTGTCGTTACAGAGAGAGGCAATACGAAGAAGTGTTGCGAGTTCAGCCGGATCTGTATCCTCATCCCCGTTGGTAATTTTGCCGTTGGCCTGATATCCGGTCCCGGATACAGCAAATGTTTGTCCGCGAAAATGGAGGGCGCGTGCCGTCATTTGGTTTAGTGTCAAGGTCCCTGTTTTGTCTGAGCAGATGACGCTGGTGCAGCCCAGGGTTTCGACGGCGGCCAGACGGCGGACAATGGCACCCTGTTTCGCCATATGGTGCATGCCAAGCGCCAGCGTCACCGTAACCACGGCGGGCAGACCTTCAGGTATCGCCGCGACGGCGAGGGCGATAGCGGTCATCACCGACTGAACCAAAGGTTCGCCGCGAAGCAGACCCCAAACCAGAATAATGACGACGAGGACAATAGCGATAACCGCCAGGCGGCGGCCCAGACCATCGAGCTGGATCTGTAGCGGGGTCGCACCTTCTTCAGCGGAGTCCAGCATGTCCGCAAGCTGGCCCATAGCCGTGTTCATGGCGGTTGCCGTAACGATAAATTCGCCCCGCCCACGGGTCACCGTGGTGCCCATGAAAACCATGTTGATGCGTTCGGCCAAAGGCGCATCGGTTAATTTTTCCGTGGTTTTCGCAACAGGATAAGACTCACCACTCAGCGGGGCTTCATCAATTTCCAGGCTGCGGGCGATACTCAGGCGACCGTCGGCAGGGATTTTCTCACCCGCCTCCAGCAAAACAACATCCCCCGGCACCAGTTGCTCGGAAGGGATCTCGATAATCACACCTTCGCGCCGCACCCGCGACGTATCGGCAAGCATTTTCTTAAGGGCCGCGAGACTCTGTTCGGCGCGATACTCCTGATAAAATCCAAGAAATGCATTCAGGGTGACGACCACCAGAATGACAACTGAATCGCCAAGGTCTCCAATTATGCCGGCCAGCAGGGCCGCGCCGACCAGGAGTCCGATGAGCAGGCTCCGGAACTGTTCGACAAACAGCATCCACGGTTTACGAGGTGGTTTTTCGGCAAGCCGGTTGGCACCGAATTTCTCGAACCGTTCGTTGGCTGACGGGGTTGATAGCCCGCTGGATATTTCGACAGTTAACTGCTGACAGGTCTCCGCCACGTCAAGTGTGTGCCAGTTCGGTGTGTCCGAACCTGATGGTCCGGCAGGTGAGTCATACATGTTATGCAATTTCGGTAATTGTGTTCAGAGCCACCCGTGGATTGCCTATTCGACCATGAAAACCGGAACCGGCATTTTGGCGAACACCTCGCGAGTGACGCCGCCGAAGATGATACGCTGCAGATGGCTTCGCGTATAGGCACCCATGATCAGCATATCGATGTCTTCTTGGGCAATCTGGTCAAGAATGATTTGACCCGCCGGACGGCTGCGTCCGTCGAATGTCTGCAGCCGTGCGATGATCCCATGCCAGCGCAAGTATTCGATCAGACTGTCGCCACTCAGGTCGTAGGTGCGGTCTTCGTCGATGGATATCACGGCAACATCCTTTGCCGCCTGCAGAATGTCCATCGACATACCGACGGCCCGCATGGACCCGGCACTCCCATTCCAGGCGATAGCGATGCGCTCACCTATTGACGGCAGGGACTGGGGTGGGGATATCAGGACCGGGCGGCCACTTTTGCGAAGCGCACCATCGAGGATCAGCGGAAGTGTTCCCTTCCAGTCAATCGGTGGGCAGGCGGTTACGATCAGGTCGGACAGTCTGCCTCGCAAAACCAGGGAATCACGGATGTCGCCAAATTGCTCCAGAAATGTGGTTGTCATCTCCGGGTGAATCCCCGGCGCCGTCGCCTCGGTTACAGCAAATTCCTCACAGATGACATTGTAGAGATCTTTCGCCCGCTCACGGCGTTGGCCGCTTTCTGCATCGATGGCGTCAATCAGGGTTTTCACGGCACTCCCCGGGATCCAGGAGGCAACATTTTCATGAGCGTTCTGGGGTTCTGCTTTGATGCAAACGACCTCCACATGGGCGCGCAGGCGCTGACCTATTCGGAACGCGGTTTCAAGCGCCGGACGCTCCAGTGATACCGGATCTTCCGGGTCATATTGACCACTCAGGGGAACAAGGATCTTTCTAATCGACATATCAAACCTCCACAGGCGTTAAGAGGATCCGAGTCGGGTACCGATCGTTCAGGGTAGCGGAATTTGTGCTTGAAAACCTTGATGAGGATCAATCTGATGAACGGCTTCACTCTTCAACGCGTCATTGAAGAGGCGGTTTACGCTGCCATGCACTAGATCGAGGCTGATGAGGTTTCAGAGGGCGACCGCGCGCGCTTCCGTTTTCACGTCGGCGTACATCGTTGCCCAATAGTCCTGATCTGTCTGCCAGTCCGCCAGCGACAAGATATTGGTTACATTCTGGCCGTCATCGGAAAGTGGTAAACGAAGCGTTTCCTGAATCCTGGAGGCCTCATCTGATTGCGGCCGGATGTCATGGACAAAGGACATTGGCGTTTTGTTGTTGCGGACCAGGGTAAATTCCTGAACCACCAGATCGGCTACAACTTTCGGAAACATCGACAGAGGAGACTTCCCCGTCAGGTCGACCCCTTTGACCCGGGTATGACCGGTCCCCCAAAATCGGTAGGAAAAAGGCTCGTTGGAGTCTGAAACGTCGACAACCGTGATGAACGGGATAATATTTCCCGGAAACTTGGACAGGTCGACATCACGCCACATCGGGGCGAATCTGTCGCCGCAGAGACCGGTCCATAGATCCATCAATGTGGTGAAATTGGGGTTTATCAGTTTGGAAAACTCAATTTCCAGTGTCTGGATCAGCATCCGGCGCGCCTTTGTTTTTAATCGGGGCCGGATATTGCCCCGATTGCTAGGATATGCAAGCCGGAGTTAGATTTAAAAATTATAAGCGCAAAGCCTTAACTCTATAGGTTGATCAGGCCGGTTCAGTCCTCTTGGCGGCCCATCTGCTCCAGCCGGTATTTGTGGGCAGGATAAGTGCCGAGCAGATCAACGGAATGGGTGAAGAAACGGAGTTCCTCGAGGGCGTTTTTCAGACCTTGGTGTTCAGGGTGACCCTCAACATCGGCATAAAACTGGGCAGCGACGAAGTCACCGCGCAAGTAACTTTCCAGTTTTGTCATGTTGATTCCGTTGGTAGCGAAACCGCCCATGGCTTTGTAAAGTGCGGCCGGGATGTTGCGCACACGGAATACAAAGGTGGTCATCGGGTGATCTTCTAAGGGGTCCGGAATTTTGGGTTCACGGGCCATGACGATGAAGCGCGTTGTATTGTGATCGGCGTCTTCGACGTCCTGGGCAACACTGTTAAGGTCATACAGTTCACCGGCCAGACTGGCGCTGATGGCAGCCTGGGTTTTGTCCCCCCATTTGGCGACATCGGCTGCGGCACCCGCCGTATCAGCATGGACCACCGGCTCAAACCCGTGTTCGGTGATGAATTTGGAACATTGTGGCAGGGCGTGAATATGGCTGTGAACGTGGGTTATGTCAGCCATGGTTGCGCTCGGTACGGCAAACAGATGGAAATTTATGCGCAGGAAATATTCGCCGACAATATGCAGGCCCGATTCCGGTAACAGACGGTGAATATCGGCTACTCGTCCGGCGACAGAATTTTCAATGGGGATCATGCCGAGTTCTGCCGTGCCGCTGCGCACGGCAGCAAAGGCCTCCGAAAACGTTCGGCACGGTAGCGGCGTCATGTCGGGATGGGCGTCTCGACACGCCATGTCCGAATTGGCGCCAGGCGCGCCTTGAAAGGAAATCATTTTGCTCATGTCGGACATCATCCGGTCTTTTTAATTATATCTGTCAGGCCAGCAGCTGGCGGGCCTTCTCCAAGTCGGCAGGAGTATCGACGCCGAACGGAACCGTGTCAACGAGTGCCGCATCAATACGCATACCGTTTTCAAGGGCGCGCAACTGTTCCAGTTTTTCGCGCTGTTCCAGCACACCCGGTGTAAGGTCGACAAACCGTCGTAGGGCGTCTCGACGATAGGCATAGAGGCCAATATGGTAATAACCGGTTGGCATGGTTGCCCGTGTGAAATAAAGGGCTCGGCCGATCGTCTCCCCGGGCTTGTAGCCGATAACAGCTGTCGGGATGTTCGGATTGGTGCGTTCGTCGTCATCGGCAAATTCGCAAACCAGTGTCGAAATGTCCACGTCCGGGTCGGCCATGGGCTCGAACGCAGCGCGGATAATGGATGGATCTAAGGTCGGCAGATCACCCTGCACGTTAATTACGCAGTCATGCTTGCCCTCCGGGTCGACCCGGCACAAAGCTTCGTAGATGCGGTCTGATCCGGAGGGATGGTCTGGACGGGTCAATACGGCTCGTCCTCCCGCCGCTTCAATCACGTCGGCGATTTCCTGATCGCCGCAGGCGACAACCACCGGCCCCAAGTTCGCCTCTTCGGCACGGCGCAGGCAATGGACGATCATCGGTGTTCCGTTGATGTCGGCAAGCGGTTTGTCCGGTAAGCGCTGCGAGGCGAGGCGCGATGGGATCAAGACAATGGGGTTTTTCGGTTTGCTCATGGCGGGAGAATACCGGGGAGAGTCGATTTTGGAAAACTTTATCATCATGCGCGATGATGCATACAGTAAAACCATTGCACCTCAGGACACATATCGCTAAATTCTGCTCACATTTTTGGAGGGAATTTCCATGCATTTCTCTGGTTGGGAAAAAATCGGGTTCGGAGTACTTGTCGCAGCGTGGGTTGCGTTCGGCTCCAATATGATTGGCAACGCGCTGATTCATGTGGAAAAGCTGGAAACATCCGCCTATCAGGTGGTCGCCCAGGACGCAGCAGCTAAGGGTGAAGCCACATCAGAAAGTGCTGAGGCTGCCGAGATGGATAATGTCCTGACCCTGTTGGCGTCGGCTGATGCGGGCAAAGGCGAAAAAGTCTTCAAAAAATGCAAAGCCTGCCATACCGCTGATGAAGGTGGCAAAAACAAGGTCGGTCCCAAGCTTTGGGATGTGGTTGGCCGGGCCAAGGGGTCGGTCGATGGCTTCAAGTATTCTGATGCCATGACCGCCAAAGGTGGAGACTGGAGCTTCGAAGATCTGGATGCCTTTCTCACCAAGCCTAAAGAGTACCTGAAAGGTACGAAAATGAGTTTTGCCGGCGTCAAAAAACCGGCTGATCGGGCCGCACTTATCGTATATCTGCGGTCACTGAGCGCGGCGCCGAAATCGCTACCCTGATTGCCGGGAGTTTGACGACCATTCAAATCGATCAGCATCTTGAGCTGGCCAACCGGCTGGCCGATGCGGTTCGGCCGGTGTCGATGAAATATTTCCGCTCGCCGCTGAAAATTGACAACAAGTCCGATGAAAGCCCGGTCAGCATTGCCGATCGCGAAGCCGAAACCACCATGCGTGCGATCATCGAGGCCGCCCATCCGGACCACGGTATCGTTGGCGAAGAACACGGCAATAAAAACGAAGATGCCGAGTTCGTCTGGGTTCTTGACCCGATTGACGGCACCCAGGCGTTCGTCACCGGAAAACCCTTGTTTGGCACCCTGATTGCCCTGTTGCATGAAGGAGCACCCGTCCTCGGTATTATTGACATGCCGGCCCTGTCCGAGCGCTGGGTCGGGGCAAAAGGTCGCCCAACCCTGTTTCAGGGAGAGGTCGCCCGTGTGCGTCCATGCGCATCCCTTAACAACGCCTGGCTTTATGCGACGTCACCTCAGATGTTTACGCCGGAAAACTTCCCACGTTTCGAAAAATTGCGAAAATCGACGCGGCGGTCAGTCTATGGCGCCGAATGTCAGGGATATGGCCTGATGGCGTCGGGTTGGGCGGATATGGTCTGTGAAGATACGCTCCAGCCTTATGACTATGCCGCCATTGTTCCCATTGTCGAGGGAGCGGGCGGTATTATGACTGATTGGCAGGGCAGTTCGCTTAACATGAACTCCGATGGGACCGTGCTCGCATCCGGCAGTGCGGCTCTTCATGAACAGGCAATTGACCTCCTGAAATTAACCTGAGGTGATCACATCTCTGCCACAATTGACTGGCATAGCTTGATCCGGCGTGAACTACGCCCCAATATTCATCAAAGCTGAAAATTAGCTGGTTAAAAAGGAAGATAAATGCGCCATCTCGCTGCTGTCCTGACGGTCTTGTCGTTATCGGTGTCTCCGGTTGTGGCCGACGAGGTCAAACCCGCCCAGGGCCTCGCCATGCATGGCGACCTAAAATACGGGCCTGAGTCCAAACATTTCGATTACGTCAATCCGGATGCGCCGAAGGGCGGCTCCGTACGTCTCGGGGCGTCAGGCACCTTTGATACCTTCAACAGCTTCATTATCAAGGGCAATGCAGCGGCGGGCCTCGGGCTGCTTTATGACAACCTGATGCACGGCTCGGCCGATGAGGCCTTCACCCAATATGGTCAATTGGCCGAATCCGTTGAAGTTCCGAAAGACCGTTCCTGGGTCGCTTACACACTGCGCAAAGAAGCCAGATGGCACGATGGCAAACCGGTGACGGTTGAGGACGTCATCTGGACGTTCAATACCCTGATGGAAAAAGGCACGCCGTTTTATCGCTTTTATTATGGCAGCGTTGCTGAGGTGATAAAAACCGGCGAACGGTCCGTGCGTTTTAACTTCAAGCCCGGCGAAAACCGCGAATTGCCCCTGATTGTCGGTCAGTTGACAATTTTGCCCAAACATTATTGGCAAGGCCGCGATTTCACCAAAACCACGCTTGAGCCGCCGATTGGCAGCGGACCTTATAAAATTGAGAAATTCGAGCCGGGTCGGACCATTACCTACAAACGGGTTGAAAATTGGTGGGGGGAGAACCTGCCGGTCAACAAGGGTCAGTATAATTTTGACCAAATTCGCTACGATTATTACCGCGATTCCACCATCGCCCTGGAAGCCTTCAAGGCCGGTGAATTTGACTATCGGGCGGAAAATTCATCAAAAGCCTGGGCGACGGCGTACAACATTCCCAATGTCGAGCAGGGTCTGATCAAAAAAGAAGAAATTTCCCATAACCGATCATCGGGAATGCAGGGCTTTGTTTTTAATACGCGACGCGCCGTCTTCAAAGATCGCCAGGTGAGAAAAGCCCTCGCGTATGCATTTGATTTTGAATGGTCGAACAAAAACCTGTTTTACGGTCAGTATTCGCGAACCCGAAGCTACTTCGATAATTCCGAACTGGCGGCGACGGGCCTGCCGAACAAGGATGAACTGGCCCTTCTGGAACCTTACCGGGGCCGTATCCCAGATGAAGTGTTCACGACCGCCTACAATCCACCGTCCAATGACGGGTCTGGAAACGTCCGCAAAAACCTGCGCATTGCCTCAAAGATTTTGAAATCTGCCGGTTGGGTTATCAAGGATGGCCGTCGGGTAAACGAAAAAACCGGCCAGGTCCTGGAATTTGAAGTGCTGCTGGTCAGTCCTTTGTTTGAACGTGTCGTCTTACCTTTTGCCAAAAACCTCGAAAAGCTGGGGGTCAAGGTCAAGGTCCGGACCGTCGAATCCTCACAATATCAGCGCCGCGTCGATACGCATGATTACGATGTGATTGTGGGTGGCGCCGGGCAATCACTGTCGCCGGGGAATGAACAACGGTCGTTTTGGGGATCGGTGGCGGCCGATACGGAAGGTGGACGCAACACCATCGGCATCAAGGACCCGGTCATCGATGAGCTGATTGAAAAAGTTATCGCAGCACCGGATCGCAAGGCCCTGATCACGTCTGTCCGAGCGCTGGACCGGGTGTTGCAATGGGGGTACTACCTGATCCCGCATTTTCATTCCAAATATGACCGCATCGCCTACTGGAATAAATTTGGCCATCCCAAGGTTACGCCCATTCAGGGTAATCAGTTCCTGGCCTGGTGGGTCGATCCGGCTAAGGAAAAGGCCCTGAAGGGCAAAGTCTCTTCAGCCAAGGATTGATCGTAAGGAGATGTACGCCTATATCGTCCGCCGTCTGTTGTTGATCATCCCAACCATCCTTGGGATCATGATCATTAACTTTGCCGTTGTGCAATTTGTCCCGGGTGGCCCGGTTGAGCAGATGATCGCGCAAATCAGCGGTACGGCGGTTGATGCTACAGCCCGGGTTGGTGGTGACGCCGGAGGCGAAGTTGGGGCCAGTGCGCCCAAACGTCAACAGGCGGGCAAAGACGCCGGGTTATCGAGCCGATACCGCGGTGCGCAGGGCCTGCCGCCGGAACTGGTCAAGGATATCGAGCGCCAGTTCGGGTTGGACAAACCGGTGGGGGAACGGTTTATCCACATGATGGGCAACTACATTCGATTTGATTTCGGCGACAGTTTTTTCCAGGACAAGAGTGTTGTGCAACTGGTCATCGACAAGATGCCGGTCTCCATTTCCTTAGGGCTGTGGACGACGCTACTTGTCTATCTGATCTCCATCCCGCTGGGTGTTGCCAAGGCCGTGCGTGATGGATCGAAGTTCGACGTCTGGACATCGGGATTGGTTATTTTTGGCAACGCGGTGCCGGGGTTTTTGTTTGCCATTCTGCTGATCGTGCTGTTTGCGGGAGGTCGCTATTTCGACTGGTTCCCATTACGCGGGTTAACCTCGCCCAACTTCGATGATCTGTCTATGTTGGCAAAAATCGGCGATTATTTCTGGCACCTCGCGTTGCCCTTGCTGTCCATGGTGATCGGCGGGTTTGCCAGCCTGACCATGCTGACCAAAAATTCCTTTCTTGAGGAAATCAACAAACAATACGTGCTGACGGCACGGGCTAAGGGCCTGACCCAGAACCGGGTGCTGTATGGTCATATTTTCAGGAATGCCATGCTGATTGTCATTGCCGGGTTTCCGGCGGCTTTCATCGGCATTCTGTTTACCGGCGCGATGCTGACTGAAATTATCTTCTCGCTGGATGGTCTCGGGCTTTTGGGATTTGAGGCGGCTCTCAAACGCGATTATCCGGTGATGTTCGGCACCCTGTTTTTCTTCACGGTTCTCGGCCTGATCATGGGGATCATTGGCGACATTATGTATCACATCATTGATCCGCGGATCGATTTTGAAGCGAGGGACACCTGATCTCATGAGTGAACTCGCCCAGGAACGGTTTTGTGGACTTCCTATCACGCCGATTACCCGGCGTCGGATCGATAACTTTAAACGCAACCGGCGCGGCTTCTGGTCGTTCTGGATCTTTCTCACCATGTTTTTCCTCAGCTTGTTCGCGGAAGGTATCGCCAATGACCGGCCCCTGCTGGTGAGCTATGATGGCGAATTTTATTCCCCCATTTTCAAGGCATACCCGGAAACGGTGTTTGGTGGGGAATTCGAGACGGAAGCCGATTATCGCGACGAATTTGTTGTCGAACTGATCGAAGAAAAAGGCTGGATGGTCTGGCCGCTGATCCATTTCAGTTTCGATACAGTGAACCTTAACCTGCCGGTTCCGGCCCCGGCCCCACCTGATGCCGTTAATGTGTTGGGCACCGATGATCAGGGGCGCGACGTGGCGGCCCGGCTGATTTACGGGTTTCGTATTTCCGTACTGTTTGGCCTGACACTAACCATCGTCAGTGCCGCCGTGGGGATTTCGGTTGGCGCCTTTCAGGGCTTCTATGGCGGGCTGCTTGATCTGTTGGGGCAGCGGTTTATGGAAATTTGGGGCGGTATGCCGGTGTTGTATTTGCTGATCATTATGGCCAGCGTTATTACTCCCAATTTTTGGTGGTTGCTGGCGTTGATGCTGCTGTTCAGCTGGATGGGGTTCGTTGGCGTGGTTCGGGCCGAGTTTCTGAAAGCCCGCAATCTGGATTTTGTTCGGGCCGCCAAAGCCCTGGGGGTTTCGGATTGGAAAATTATCTTCAAACACGTTCTGCCCAATGCCACCGTTGCCACCATTACCTTCATGCCCTTTACCTTGGCCGGCTCCGTTACCACGCTAACGGCGCTTGATTTTTTAGGCTTCGGTCTGCCCGTTGGATCGGCGTCGCTGGGCGAATTGCTTAATCAGGGCAAGGCCAATCTGCAGGCCCCGTGGTTGGGCATTTCCGGTTTCCTGGTCATCGCCTCCATGCTTAGTTTACTGGTGTTTACCGGTGAAGCCGTGCGCGACGCCTTTGATCCGAGAAAGGTTTACCGATGAGCGATCTGCTCGACATCAAGGACCTGAGCACCACCTTCGGCGAAGGCGATGGCGAAGTGCGGGCGCTTCGAGGGGTTTCGTTCTCAATCAACAAAGGGGAAACGGTTGCGCTTGTCGGAGAATCCGGATCAGGCAAATCCGTCACGGCCTTGTCGGTCATGCAATTGCTGCCCTACCCGCTGGCTCGCCACCCCGGCGGTTCGATCACCTACAATGGCGAGGAACTGGTCGGCAGGCCTGATGCCCGTATGCGTGAGCTTCGCGGTGATCAGATTTCGATGATTTTCCAGGAACCGCTGACGTCTCTGAACCCGCTGCATTCGGTCGAAAAACAGATTTCCGAAGTCCTTTATCTGCACAAAAAAATGAACCCTGTTCAGGCCCGAGCGCGTGTCATTGAGCTGCTGACACTGGTCGGACTTGACGAGGCGACGTCGCGGCTGGCGGCTTTGCCGCATGAGTTTTCCGGCGGCCAGCAGCAGCGCATCATGATCGCCATGGCGCTCGCCAATGACCCGGACCTGCTGATCGCCGATGAGCCAACCACGGCGCTGGATGTCACCATTCAGGCGCAGGTCCTGAAATTGCTTAAGGAGCTGCAGGACAAGCTTGGCATGGCCATTCTGTTTATCACCCATGACCTCGGAATCGTCCGCGCCATGGCCGACCGGGTCTGTGTGATGTGCGACGGCGAAATCGTCGAACAGGGGCCGGTGGAAGATATTTTTGAGCGCCCGGCTCATGAATATACCCGTCACCTGCTGGGGTCTGAGCCGACGGGCCGCCCGGAACCCGCAGATGCCAGCGATAAGGTCATCATGTCAGGGGACGATGTTAAAGTCTGGTATCCGATCAAAAAGGGCCTGTTGCGTGGTGTCGTCGGGCACATCAAGGCGGTTGACGGCATTTCCATGGTTGTCCGCGAAGGCCAGACCCTGGGTGTGGTTGGTGAGTCAGGGTCCGGCAAGTCGACACTCGGCAAGGCGTTGCTTAAGCTGGAAAAAAGTGACGGCGGCATCGTCTTTGAAGGCAATGACTTACAATCGCTGGACAGAAACGCCCTGCGTCCGTTGCGCCGTGAAATGCAAATCGTCTTTCAGGATCCCTTTGGTTCGCTCAGTCCCCGCCTGTCAATCGGCCAGATCATCGAAGAAGGTTTGATCGTCCACAAACTGGGCGGCAGTTATACGGAACGACGAAAGCTGATCGCCGAGGTTCTTGAGGAGGTTGGGCTGGAACCTGATATGCAAGACCGCTATCCGCACGAATTTTCCGGTGGTCAGCGCCAACGCATCTCCATCGCCCGCGCCCTTGTTTTGCGACCGAAATTCATCGTTCTGGATGAGCCGACCAGCGCCCTCGATATGTCCGTGCAGGCGCAAATTGTTGACCTGCTGCGTGATCTGCAAAAACGCCATAACCTCGCCTATATGTTTATCAGCCACGACCTGAAAGTTGTTCGCGCGGTCAGCCATGATATTATCGTCATGAAAGAGGGCAAGGTCGTGGAAGCGGGCCCGGCAGAATCCGTGCTTGATAATCCCGCCACCCCCTACACTCGCGCGCTGATGGCCGCGGCCTTTGAAATGAAGGCCGACGACACAGGTGCCGTCAGCACATAAAGGACCCTCGATGAACATACTTTTCATTTCCAGCGTTGATAAAGCGGATCTCTGGAAACAATGCCTTTTGGCGGAACTGCCGGAAATTAATTTATTTTTCTTCCCTGATTGCCCGGTTGCCAAAGAAGATATCGATTACGTGATCGCCTGGAAACCGCCCGCTGGGGAAATTGCCAAATACCCAAACCTGAAAGCCATTCTGTCTTTGGGGGCCGGTATCGATGGCATTACCTGTGATCCTGACCTGCCCCGGAATGTTCCCATTTCCAGGCTGGTTGATCGTTGTCTGACACAGGGTATGACGGAATATATCGTCTATTGGGTGCTCCATCATCACCGGCGCATGGGCGATTACGCAGATATGATCGCGGCCCGGCACTGGGATAACTATGTGCAGGGCGATACGGAAATGACGACCGTCGGCGTGCTTGGCCTAGGAGAGTTGGGGAGCGATGCAGCGACGGCTTTAAGGGCTCTGCATTTTGATGTTAAAGGCTGGAGCCGCTCGCCAAAATCAATCGAGGGCGTGACCTGTCTGCACGGTGCTGACGGCTTTGATGAGATCATATCGACAAGCCGGATGCTGATTTGTTTGCTTCCGCTGACCGAAGACACGAAGGGTATTCTCAACGCCGATACCTTTGCCAGAATGCCAGCTGGCGGGGTCATTATCAATTGCGCGCGCGGCGGCCATCTGGTCGATGAAGACCTGATCACGGCCCTCGATTCGGGCCACCTTTCAGCGGCGGTGCTGGACGTCTTTCATCAGGAGCCACCGAACCCTGATCACCCGTTCTGGAGCCACCCGAACGTCAGTATGACGCCACATATGGCAAGTCTGACGGTGCCCCAGTCGGCGGCCCGTTACATGGCGGACAACATCCGCCGGGTTGAGCGTGGCGAAATGCCCCTGAATCTGATTGATCTCGCCAAAGGATACTAAATTTCCCCCCTATGACGTCGTGTTGATGAAACGGGAATGTGCAAATAGGGCGATGGAGATGACGGAACGGGAAGCTGTTTTGAAAGTAGTGATTAATAACACTGCAAAAAGTTCTAAATAATGCTCTAGTTTGATAAGTATTGCTAGGTATTCAGGAGTGGGGAATGTCGAAGTCAGTTTATTCCATGCAGTTCGCCGCCGGAGAGGAGATTTTCCGGATCGGAGACCGCGGTCATAACGCCTATTTCATTGAGACAGGTGGCGTAGAGGTCTCGATGGAAAAAAATGGTGAAAAATTAGTCGTCGCAGAGTTGGAGGCAGGCGAAATTTTTGGCGAAATGTCGATGATCGACGATGCGCCAAGATCGGCCACCGTAACCGCCCTGGTCGATACGGAAGTCATCGTCATTGAACGGTCGCGCGTGATCAAACCGCTGACCTCAATTGACCCGATGATGAACCTGCTGCTTCGGATCGTCCTGACCCGGTTTCGCAATGCCCAGAATCAGGTGTCGGGGTTGCGCAACAAGTCGAGTACCGACGCCGTATCGCTGGAGGAAATTCGGTCAATGGCGTTTGACCGGATCAATGCCGAACGGACCTTGCGCGAAGCCCTTGAGGCGAGGGAGTTCGAAATGCACTACCAGCCCATCGTTGACCTTAACCTGGGCAGGATCGCCGGGTTCGAGGCTCTGATCCGCTGGCGCAAAAAAGATGGTGGGTTCATCTCTCCGGTCGAATTTATCCCGCTGGCCGAAGAAACCGGCCTGATCGTTGAGCTGGGGCGCTGGATCCTGGAAACTGGATTGCGCGACCAGATCGAACTGGCGGCCCTCGTCCGTTCGCTGGCCCCCGACCAACCGGCACCATTCATGAGCATCAATGTGTCGGGTGTTCAGCTTTCCGACATGACCGAAACCCGCGTGCTTACCGACATGGTGGCGGGCAGCGGTGCGGTGCCCGCCGATATCAAACTTGAGATTACCGAAAGCCTGATGGTCGAAAATGCAGATCAGGCCGCTCAAGCGCTGGCCAAACTAAGAGAATCCGGCGTCTCCATCGCCATTGATGATTTTGGAACGGGATATTCCAGCCTCAGCTATTTGCATCAGTTCCCACTGGACACGCTTAAAATCGACCGCGCCTTTGTCATCAATATGGACAAATCCGAAAACGCCCGGCGTATTGTGCTCAGTATTATCCAGCTGGCGCTGGCGCTCGATCTGAATATCGTTGCAGAAGGCATCGAAGAAAAAGAGCAGATGGACACGCTTCGGGAGCTTGGCTGCCAATACGGCCAAGGCTATTACATGTCCAGACCGCAACCCCTCAAAGATATTGCGGAGCTGATGAAAACAAGACCGGCGTGGGGATACTAAAGAATATCCTACTCGGCAGCAGCCAACTGTCGCGGTCTCCAGGTGTGGGTTTCAGGTTTAATCGGCTGCCCTGCCTGCTGACGTTCCACTTCCGGCAACACATCCATGTTGGGCCACAGGCCATTGATTAGGGTTTCGCTGTAGGCCCGGGCCAGGTTCAGGCTGGTCATACTTTTTGCCGCAGCCTGATGATCGTAAGACAGGCTGTGAAACTCGATTACGAGACCGTTTGCTCCGGCTTCCATCACCGCGAACCAGGTTGTGGTCGTGCCATCGTTGGCGGGCATACCGATGACGCCGGGGTTGAGCCATAGCTTGTCACCCAGGTCATCGACAAAAGGCAAGCCGCAGTGTCCGGCAATAATGCCATCAGCCGGGCTGCATCCATCAAGATTAACCAATTCTTGCCGTTTGACAGATTCGGGTGTGGATTTGAATACCCAGCGGCTAATGTCCCTGACGCCACCGTGGATGACGGCGAAGTGGAAATCACCCGTACGGAACCGCATCTGGCGGGGCAAGGAACGCATCCATTGGCGATGCCAGGGTGTCAGCGTCGCGTTGGCATGGGCGTACCACTGGCGTGACAGCACGTCACAGTCACTGCCTTCTTCAAAGCCACAGCCGCAGTCGTCGCCCTCGTTGCCGAAGGATTCCTCGCAATTTCCCATCACCACATGAATATCGGACTGGATGATGGCCTCCAGTGTTTCGACCGGGTTGCCGGCATAGGCGATGATATCGCCGGTACAGATGATGTTCCCGGCCGGGACCTGAAGACGTGCCGCCTCATTGAGCAGGGCCTCGGTCGCCTGAAGGTTGGAGTAGGGACCGCCGAAAATCAAAACGGGACCGGTGAGGGAATTCAGGTCACGGATCATTATTCAGGACTGCACGATGCGCCACCGAGGACGCAAAACCGTGCACAGTGGGGGTGATTGAGGTGAACGGTGTCGGGTGAGCAGGACAGGTCCTCACCCATTTCAAAGGCCGGGTCGTAGGGCAGTAGCGTGCAGGGCACGACCACCGGGCTTTCCGCCCCTTTGCGTTTGACGATCATGCGTGACGTCGCACACATCATGGTTTCAGGTGCGACACCCAGAATATCCCAGCAGCTGACGGTGATTTCTGGAACATCAAGCCCGGCATCCATTTCTGGGAACAGGACCAGTTGGAACGGATCATTGCCATCGACGGGAATTCCCTGTTCGGCAAACAGGCGTCCATATTCCAGACGTGAGCGGCTTTCGTCCTCGTCCCAGCAGGTGCGTCCGGCGACGGTCAGGTTAAAGTTGTTTTCTGCCAGCCATTTCAGTCCCTTGAGCATGGGGTCCCAGGTGTCTTGGCCGCGTTCGAGTTCATGCTTCTCTTGCGTGTGATGGTCCATGGAGACCCGGATCGACAGTGCCTGGTGATAACGGGACTGGATATCGAGTAGCTTTTCGCGGGCCTGCCACAGGGGTTTCATGGCATTGCTGAGGACCAGAACCCGGTAGCCCCGTCCGAGAGCCTCTTCCATCATGGGGACAAGATCACGGTTCATGAACGGCTCACCGCCGGTGAAGGCAATTTCATCAACATTATAATTTTCACGCTGGATTTCATCCAGGTAACGGGTCACATCGGCGAAGGAAAGATAGGCCAGATCATCGTTTTTCGGGCTTGATTCCATATAACAGTTGCGGCACGTGATGTTGCACAGGCTGCCCGTGTTGAACCACAGGGTACGCAGATGGGTCAGGGCAACGACGGCACGTTTTTCACCTTTTGCGGTAACGTAGGGATCCTGAAATTTGGATGTCTGAAGCGTTGCAGGAGCGCTGCTTGACCCGTCGGGCATGTGGACTCTCTTTGTTTTTATAACTTTAAACTGGCCAATAGGACTTTAGCTTACTTTTAGGCTCAGTGCACCCGTAGATGCCAATCACAACTTGGTTATCAAGTGGCACCTGGCAGGGTAATGGTGACCCGTAACCCGCCCTCATCACGGTTGCTCAGCGAGATTTCGCCGCCGTGACCGCGAATGATAGAGCGTGCGATGGCAAGGCCAAGGCCAGTACCCCCGGTTTGACGGTTGCGCGAGGTCTCAACGCGGACAAAGGGCTGAAACACCCGTTCCAGTTCACTTTCCGGTATACCCGGGCCGTCGTCGTCGATGATAATGGTGGCGGTCGTGCTGGCGGTATCGAAAGTCAGGTTCAGGTGAGCCCGTTCACCATAAGCGATCGCATTTTCCGTTACGTTGTTGAGGGCGCGTTTAAGGCTGGTGGGGCGACACGACAGGACAATCCGCTCCTTTGGGGTATAGTCGGCGTGGTGGCCCCGGTCGCCGAAATCGGCACACAGGCTTTCCAGCAGGGCCGAGAGATCGGTCTGGCGGTTTTCTTCGCGTTCGGCATCTTCGCGGGCAAAGCTCAGGGTTGATTCGGTAATCGATTGCATTTCATCCAGAGTCCTGATGATGTCGGTCCTCAATTCCGGGTCCTCGATAAACTCGGCCCGAATGCGCATGGAGGTGATCGGTGTTTTCAGGTCGTGGGATACCGCGGCCAGCATACTGGTGCGGTCTTCGATGAAACGCTGCAGACGATGGCGCATCTGATTGAAGGCGTTGACGGTCCGGCGCATGTCCTGAGGGCCTTCGGCAACAATGTCCTCGGTTTTTTCACCACGCCCCAGCCCTTCAGCGGCCTCCGTCAGGTTGCGTAACGGTCGAGTGATCCGGCGCGCCACCAGAACAACGACGCCGATGATGGCAAGGCCGGTAACCAGCAAAGCCAGAAGGGACTGAACCGCCCAGGCGGGTCTGTAGGAGGTGACGTCAGTTTCAACGTTGAGCCACATCCCGCTTGTGGTTTTTACTGACAGTTGGAGATCAAGGCTGCGAAACTGGCGCATGCGCTCGAAGTGACGGTCATCGTCCTCGCTGTGCATCTGGCGCCATCTGCCAAAATGTTCGCCGCCTTTTGACTGGATCCGAATTTCATCGGCCAGTGGCCCCAATAACCGCTGAAGCCGCCGCGCCAGCCCGACTTCCAAATTGCTTGTTGAAGATGCGGTGTTTTCGGCCTGATCGCTCAGGGAAAATCGTAACCGTGCCGTACTCGCACTGTCGATGACGCGACCATGAAGTTCTTTGGGTGTTGCCTCCAGCAGACGCACCACGGCAGCCGTACGGGTCAGGATTTGCCCCCGAGTTGTCGCTTGCACGGCTTCGCGCCGCTCATCGCTGAAAATGCTGAGGGTGATGAAGTGTCCGCCGATGAGTGCCAGCAGTAACAACCCGATCAACTGACCGGCCAGACTTTTTGGGGCAAGGCGGCGAAGAATTCTCATTTGGAGGTCACATCGGCAGCGAACATATAACCCCCGCCCCAGACAGTCTGAATAATTTCCGGATTCTTCGGGTCAATTTCGATTTTTTTGCGTAACCGGCTGACCTGATTGTCGATTGTCCGGTCAAAAACATCGGCGCTTCGGGCTTGGGTCAGGTCGAGCAGTTGATCTCGATTGAGGACCCGCCCCGGGTGGGTGAGGAAGGCCCGCAACAGGTTAAATTCAGCGGTACTGAGCGGCGATGACACACCGTCTTCTCCAATTAGTTCTCGGCGCTTGAGGTCCAGAACCCAGGGCTCGAACTCAATGCGGTCCTGGTCCAGAGTTTCCGGTTCGGGCGGCAAGCTGTTGGTTCGGCGTAGGACCGCCTTGATGCGGGCCAAAAGCTCTCGCGGGTTAAACGGTTTGGAAACGTAATCATCCGCTCCCATTTCCAGACCGACAATGCGGTCCGTTTCTTCGGTCATGGCGGTTAACAGGATAACCGGCAGGCGGGTTGATTCGCGAAGATGCCGGCACAACGACAAGCCATCCTCTCCCGGCATCATGACATCAAGGACAACGAGATCGATGGCACTGTCTTTGAGGATACGCCGCGCCGCAGCCGCGCCGTCGGCTGCCGTTGCCCGTAACCCGTGAGTCTCCAGATATTTCGCCAGAGGTTCGCGAATATCGAGATGATCATCAACAACCAGAATATGAGGTGTGGCGGTCATAAACGTTCCTGATTTCTGCTCTATGTGATGAGTTTGAGCCGAGCCCGTCCGTGGGGCCACAAAAAAATTGTAACAAATTGTATCAACACCGATGGGTGCGACAGATTGCGACAAAAGACCCAGCCAGCTGGCAAACTTTTGCGACAACTCAGTGCTTATATAGGGTCAGTTACAGACCGAATTCAAAAACAGGAGACTTAAAATGAAACGCCATACAAAAATCGCAATCGCCGCCGCAGTCGCCGTCATCGGAATTGGGGCACTTGGTAGTGCCGTTGTCGCCCAAGGGCAGCAACGGGGTTATGGCCCGGGTTATGGCCAGGGTTATGGCCAGGGTTATGGAATGCACCGTACCAACATGATGGGCGGCATGCAGGGGCGAGGAATGTACGGTCCTGGTATGCAAGGCCAGGGTATGCCAGGTCCTGGTATGATGGGCAACATGGGCAACCGTTTCCAGATGATGGAAAAAAGGTTCGAACTTCATGATCTGAATGGCGACGGTGCGGTCAGCCAGGCCGAAATCGACCAGTTTCGCCAGGACCGCCTTAAAACCTATGACGAAAACAAGAACGGCAAATTAGAACTGTCAGAGTTCGAGAAACTTTGGCTGAACTCAAAACGGGATCGTATGGTCGACCGCTTTCAGGCCTTCGATGATGATGGTGATGGTAGCGTCACCGAAGACGAGTTCCGTTCGCCCATGGGTCGGATGATCACACGTCACGATCGGAATGGTGATGGCAAAGTCACCTTGAATGAAATGACCCAGCACCCGCGCGGTTGGGGGCCTGGGCGTTATTACAACGACGACGACGCAAACAAACCCAACAAAGACTGAGGTCGGGTCTCTCAGGTATTTCGGAGCAGGCCGGGCACCACAAATGCGGTGCCCGGCTTCACGGGTTTAGAAGGCATGTGTCATTCGGTCAGGACCCGGCCTGGCGGACAATTTCAGCAAAAATCTGGTCAAGCTCGACTGCCATTTTATCCAGTGCGCCAACCTCATAGGGGGCAAATACGTGGCTTGGCAGACGATAGGTCAGTCGGGCCGTCCCGTCCGTCTGTTCGGTCACATAAAGACGTAACGGCGCTTCAATGCCTGCCGCCTCACTGGCGTTCAGCATGCGCACGGCAAAATTTGGGGCATAGACCATAATCACCCGGTTGCCGGGGATTGTAACGCCAATCGCCTTGGCCCCACAGGTGGCGCAAGCTTGGGCGACAATGCCCAGCCGGTTTGCCGTGATCGCAGCTTTGAGCTTCTGAAGGTACGCCGCGAAAGGTTTTGCAGTCTCAATGACGACGGTGCCCGAATAAGGTGTCTGGTTTTCCGCGTGAGCTGTTGCCACGAACAAGCTCATTAACAGGGCAGCCAAAATACCACGCATGGGAATTTCCCCTTCTGCTGGTTTCGTTTTTCCAATGGTCGTGGATGATAGAGAGGATCGCGGCATCGGAAAAATAACGAAGCCGTGAGTGTTGTGTGATCCGGTGTGACCCGGGAGACGGCTTTTGCTTCCCGGCGCAGAGGGCTTTGTCTTGACCTATCTGAAATTAATGGGACACTCCGGGCCGTTAAATGCGGGTGTAGCTCAATGGTAGAGCAGCAGCTTCCCAAGCTGAATACGGGAGTTCGATTCTCCTCACCCGCTCCAGCTTTCAGTTTAAAACATAGCTAAATCAGGATTGTTCTGTGAGTCCGACTGGGAAGGTGGCGGTCACGGTCGTCCCTAATCCAAGTTCGCTTGTGATTTCAAGTGTACCCTCATGGGCCTCAACGAGGGATTTCACGATCGACAACCCGAGCCCTGTTCCTTCGTGGGCGCGATGTGGGTCGGAGTCGGCTTGTGAAAATGGTTCGGTAATTTTGGGAAGTTGATTGGCTGGAATTCCCATTCCGGTATCCTTCACCGAAATTTTCATCTCTCCGTCTGTCGCCTCGGCAGAGATCAAAACGGTTCCCTTTTGATGGGTGAATTTAACTGCATTGGACAACAGGTTTTGGACGATCTGGGTAATGGAACGTTTGTCCGCAAATAAGGATGGCAGGTCATCGGATACCTTCAGTACCAAGTCGATATTGCCGTCGGCAGCACGTTTTTCGACATCTCTGAGGCAATGTTTCAATAAGCTTTCGATGGCAATGACCTCTCTGACCAGAGACCTTTTTCCAGCTTCAATTGTCGAGATATCAAGGACGTCGTTGACTAGGGCCAGCATATGCTCGCCACTATTATGAATGTCGTTCGCATACTCCGTGTAGGTATCGGTGCCGAGAGGTCCGAAATACTGGCCGCGCAGCATTTCGCTGAAACCAAGTATGGCGTTCAATGGTGTGCGAAATTCATGGCTCATCGTTGCCAGGAACTGAGATTTTGTGCTGTTTGCCCGTTCGGCTTCCGCAAGGGCCTTCTGAACCGTTTCTTCCGCCCGTTTGCGGTCGGTAATATCCCGGCCGACTGACTGATATTCCTTCACCCGTCCCTCGGCATCAAAAATCGCCCGCTTGGCCCATAACTGCCACGCTGTTTTGCCGTCCGGTGTCGGAAAACAGGTTTCGAATTCGCCCGAAGGGTCTTGAGGGGTGAGGTTTTTGTAGAGTGTCATGAGTTCGTTCAGGTCAGTTTCCGACATCTCTTCATAAGCCGATTGACCGAGTAATTGTTCTTTGCTTTTGCCATGAAATTTACAGTAGGAATCATTGACGAAGGTCCGCATTCCGTCGGGTGTATGGCGACTGATCATCTCGGTCTGGTCTTCGACCACAGCCTGGTATTGCTGTTGAACTTCGTGCAGGGATGCTTCCGTTTGCCGTATTTTGGTGACGTCCGTCGCGATAGATCCGACGGCAGTGATTTGTCCAGTGTTATCGCGAATAGGAAAACGCACGGAAAGCAGCCTGTCGCCTCCTTGTTTGAGGTCTGAAAAGTGTTCGTGGACCATCGGTTCACCGGACTCAATGACCTTGCGATCAAATTCATTGAGCTCTTTGGCGAACTGTTCCTGCATCAGATAGTCAACAGGTTGGCCTCGCAATGAGTCACTGGTCGTATCGTAGACTTTTTCATACGCCCGGTTGACCAGTTTGTAACGGCCCGCCGAATCACGTATGGCGATGATCGTTGGTGAGTGGTCCAACAGGCTTTGGAGAATCTCACGGCTTTCGCGCAACTCGTCTCCCGTACGTTGAAGGCGCCGGAAAACGGGCCCGATCAAAAATACTCCAGAGACCATGAGTATGGATATCAATAGGGCGATCACCTCTGTCGTCAGATCCGGGGAGAGCGGTATGTCGCCTACAACGGCGCGGTAGAATGTGATCGAGCGGCGAATTCCCATCAGAGCGAGGGCGACGGCAATAAAACTCCAGGCCCGCCAGCGCCCTGTAACAATAACCAAACGCAGGGCCAGAGTTGCTGCTGTAAATTGCAACACGATCGAAGACAAAAGTATGGCTTCAGACATGCTCCAGTCCTCCGGCAAGAAACTGGCAAGGCCAAGAACGGCTAAACTGAATTTTTCTAAATAGCCTGAAATGTTGGGCATCTGGGCCCATGTGTACGCGGCGAAGGTTCACCCGGCGCACGGAGGCAGCCTTAACGCTGCGCCCAGATAGTTCGAACCTGATCAGGCAGGGCCATGGGGTCGAATGGCTTGATGATGACATCGATTGCTCCAAGCGCCTTGAAGCGGGCAATTTCCTCGCCCTGAACCTTGGCGGTCAGAAAGGCAAATGGGGTGTTGGTGAGGGTATCGATCTTGCGAAGGGCTTCCAGGGTCGCTGGCCCATCCATGCCGGGCATCATCACATCCAGCAGACAAAGGTCGGGCGCGAACCCAGGCGCTTTCTCCAGCGCCTCCGGTCCCGAGCTGCAGACCAGCACTTCAAACCCACCGATCATTTCTAGGGCCATCTTGACGACCTTCTGAATATCGACTTCGTCTTCTACGTAGAGGATTTTTTTAAGTTCTTGGGTCACTAAACTCTCCATCAGAAGGTCATCAATAACGGAAAACCATCGGCCCCAGCAAGCCTTAATACGCAAGAGATGTTAACGCGTTTGAATGAAACCAGCAATTGAGATTTTACCGCTCTGACAATAGTGCTAGAACCGGTGAGCTGAGTTTCTGAATAGGGAGTGGATGGGTGGCTGCAGACGGGTCAAAAAAAGTGGTGCTGGCGGCAATGGCGGGTAATGCCCTTATTTTCCTGACAAAATTTGCCGCGTCGACGTATACGGGCAGTTCGGCCATGCTCAGCGAAGCCATCCATTCTCTGGTTGATACCGGAAATCAGGGGTTGATCCTTTATGGTATGGCGCGGGCCAAAAAACCGGCGGATGAAAGCCACCCCTTCGGCTACGGCATGGAGCTGTATTTCTGGTCTTTCGTTGTCGCCATCCTGATTTTTGCGGTGGGCGCGGGCGTCTCGATGTATGAGGGCATTGTGAAAATCCAGAACCCGGAGACGATTACCGACGCCTATATCAATTATATCGTCCTGGCCGCTGCCTTTGTGTTTGAGGCAGGTGCGTGGTGGGTGGCCATGAAGGAGTTTCGCAAAAGCAAGGGCGACATGGGATATTTTGAAGCTGTTCGCCAAAGCAAGGATGCGGCGGTTTTCACCGTTTTGTTTGAAGATACGGCGGCAATGCTGGGGTTGATGGTTGCGTTTATCGGCATCGCGCTGGGTGAAGTGCTCGAGTTACCGGTTCTTGACGGCGTCGCCTCCGTGATTATCGGCCTGATTCTGGCAGCGGTCGCCGCATTCTTGGCTTATGAGTGCAAAAGCCTGCTGGTCGGAGAAAGTGCCAGTAATCCGGTTGTCCGGGGCATTCGGGCGATTGCCGAAGGTGAGGTCGGTGTTCAGGGTGTCAACGAATTGAGGACCATGCACCTCGGGCCCGCTGACGTGCTGGTCAACATCAGCCTGGATTTTGGCAATACCTTGTCGGCGGATGACATCGAGCGGCTGATTTCCAAAATGGAGCGTGATATCAAAACCGCTTACCCACAGGTCAAACGCTTGTTTGTAGAAGCCCAGAGCCTGACGGCCCATATGGCAGATATTTCCGCAGGCACGCCACAAGCTGACTCCAAAGCCTGATTTTTAGGTTTCTCAGGAGCGAGAATCCTCGAAAACGATCAGGCCAACGCCCGACAAAATGGCAACACCGCCTCCAGCCAGCCACCAGGTCAAGGTTTCGTCCAGCAAGGTGACGGAGCCGGCGACAGCGACAACCGGCAACAAAAGCAGAAACGGCCCGACCCGGTTAACCGGCAGGCGGCCGATCAGATTGTACCAGATGCCATAACCAACGGCGGTCATGATGATCCCAAGATAAAGGATGACGACCCAGACTTTCCACGATGCGGCCATGATGGCGGGGATCGGGTTGCCTTCGACAATCAGGGACGCCACAAACAGTTGTGGTGTTGCGAACACGGCGACCCAGGCAATCAGCATAAAACCGCCAACGCTGCCGAGCCGACGAATCATGATCTGTCCGACCGCCCAAGTGAATGCACCGGACGCACTCAACAATATTCCCCAGTGGTTATCTTCAAGTCGGGGTTCTCCGGCGATCACCAAAACGCCGATAAAGGCCATAATAATCCCGGTTACCCGCGCCCAGCCAACCGGTTCTTTCAACACCACTGCGCCCATAAGGACGAGAAAAGGAACTTCCAGCTGCATCACCAGCGCAGCAGTTGACGCATCAAGCAACTTCAGGCCATAGAACGTCAGGCCATACTGAATGGCTGCCGAGACCAGGGCGATCCAGAAAATCTGTCTTAAAAGGTTGCGCGGTATCGGCACAAACCACACCAGCAGGCACGCCGTCAGGGCAAAACGAAATGTCATCAGCAGGATGGGCGGGAATTCGGTGACGGCGACTTTGGAAAAAGTCAGGCCCAGCCCCCAGAGCAGAGGCACCGACAGGGCGAGAAGCGTGTCGCGAAAAGTCATCACGCATCCTCTCTGGCGTGGGTGGAAGGGTTCGGCCATTTACAGGTGGCCTGATCTGCCATTTAATGCAGGATGATTCAGACTGGTCCGACAAGCAAGGGGAGTCTCCTCGGTGCCGAAGAAACTTACAGAGTCACAGATCGCGCACTATCATGACGACGGGTTCTTCGGCCCCGTTGATATATTGAGTCCGACCGAAGTTGCCGATTATCGCAAACGCTTCGAGGCTTACGAAGCCGCGCATGGCGGCTGGTACGAACTCTCAAAGGGCCAGAAGCTGTATTTGCTGCAAACCTGGGTCGCCGAACTGGCAAAACATGACTTAATTCTCGATGCCGTCGAGGACGTCATGGGGAAAGATATTTTCGTCTGGGGATGCAGCCTGTTTGTCAAGGAACCGGGGCAGGGCACGTTTGTTTCCTGGCATCAGGACTCGACCTATTGGGGGTTATCGAAACCCGATGTGCTAACTGCCTGGATCGCCTTATCGCCAGCGACGATTGACTCAGGGTGCATGAAAATGATGCCGGGGACCCACAAATGGGATCAGATTGAACATAAAGATACCTTGTCCGAGAAGAACCTGCTGACCCGCGGCCAGGAGATTGCGGTGGATGTGGATGAAAGTCAGGCGGTCGCACTTGAGTTATCGCCGGGCCAGATGTCGCTTCACAATATCCGCACCGTTCATGCGTCTGAACCCAACCGCTCAACGGATCGGCGCATCGGTGTCGCGGTGCGCTACATTGCGCCACACGTTAAACAACTGAATGCGCCGGACGACAGCGCCTGGCTGGTTCGTGGTGAAGACAAATTCGGGCATTTCATTCATGAAACCCCGCCCAAAGCCGATATGGACGCCGCCGCCTTGGCCGAGCATGAACGGATCATGAAATTGCGTCAGGGTGTTCTGTATAAAGGTGTCGTGGGCAAACCCGCCCATGTTTAATTCTCGAAGAGATTAAATGTCCCCATCAAGAAGGCACTCTTGATGGGGATGCTTTGTCTACGGATTAGTATGGCGTTGAATTCTGTACGCGTATATATACTTAGTAGCAGAATTACCCCCTCCATTACCGCCTTGGGTTCGTCGTACATCAAGAAAATAGTTTTCAATGTTGCGGGCTATCTGTTCATTTCCAGCGTCATCGTATATCCAGCCCGCTCCAGATTCGACGACAGTATGGTCTGTGAACAACCGGTCTCTGGGGTTCTTGGCTATTCCAACATACCAGTTGGAAAAATCACCTCCCGATTGCTCAATGTATTGGACAAATCTGTCTATGATACGTGTTTGTGTAGTTTGCATTGTATTCTCCATAAAATGTGTTGGAGCCGCGCAATAAAATTTACGCGCCTTGTTCACCAAGTACCTAGGAGAAGACATGGAATTTAGAATCTAGACGGGTGTATTCCCGCTATGATAAACTCGTTTTGCACAAACGTTCCGATACTTTTCACAAGGTATTGGTGCTGATTTGGAGCCCGGCGCTCTGCGTCGGGCTTCATTGCTTCAGATTGATTTTCTCCGTTGGCGTCACCTCCTTTGATTATCTCTTCACTTCAAAGCTAGTTATTTCCGATGTGTTTCCACAAGAATCTATGATTAATTAGCAATCCTCGCGATTTTCCGCGGCTCAAATAACTAGAGACAGTGCTCCTGTCTATTGAATGTCCATGTTCCGTTAACTCCTTAATTATGTTTTTTAGACGGATACCATTGGGTCCCGCCTTCTGAACAATCCGCAACACTCTACGTTCATTGGAGATAGAGGGCCTAATCTTTCCTTTATCTAGATCTTCCGCTTTTTTGATCTCATTGAGAGCTCTCACTAGGAGTGCTTTAGTTCGAGAAAGCTCTCCTATTTGGGTGGTTAGATTTTCGATGGCTGCATGAAGCAGGGTCTTTGATTTGGTCATGCCAAATTATATCAGCAATACTTGTGCAATATACAATAAAAAATGCATTCTCCTAATATTGCCATTGACAAATATAATTAATGCAGTTACAACAAACAAGTTGTTGTAACTGCATTAAAAATAGATAAAAAAACTGCCATATGGCGTTACCTTCTAGGTAAAAGTAGTTTTTTGTCAATGGCTGTATGCGGGGATCGGTAGAATCGGCACCCTGCGCTTACCCGAAACGAAGAAAGTAAATCGAGATTTTACTTGGGCGACTAGCCAAGTTTTGTAGAAAGCTAGTCATACGGAATTGGGTGTTTTCTAGGAAATCTTTACGGGCAAGGGGCCTTAATGCTTACAACGCCTTCACCGCCATCTCCATCGGCCCTTCGGCACGACTGTGGACGAACTGGTCAACGTAGGCGTTGCCAGAGTCTTCGACATCTTTGGTCTGACCGTCCCAGATGATTTTTCCGTCGTGCAGCATGGCGACCCGGTTTGAGATGATTTTCAGGCTCGACATATCAGATGTAATCGACACCACCGTGGCCCCCAGCTGGCCGACGATGTCGAGGATCAGTTCGTTGATGACGTTGGTCATGATCGGGTCAAGACCGGCGGTCGGCTCATCCAGAAATAGGATTTCCGGGTCATTGGCGATGGCGCGGGCCAGACCGACACGCTTTTGCATGCCGCCCGACAACTCATTGGGGAATAGGTCGGCGGTCTCGGCATCGAGGCCAACCGCAGCCAGTTTGTCGATCGCCTGTTCTTTTGCCGTTGTCGGGTTCATGCCCTCTTGCAAGTGCTGAAAGGCGACGTTTTCCCAGGTGACCATGGAATCGAACAGGCCCGATTTCTGAAATGTCATGCCAAAGCGGTCGAGCAGAGCTTTACGGTCGGCGTCACTGCGTCGTCCGATTTCCCGGCCTTCGATCTCGATATGTCCGCTATCGAAGGGAACCAGCCCCATGATACATTTAAGCATCAGGGTCTTGCCCGACCCGGACCCACCAATGAGAACCAGCGAATCACCACGGGTGACCTCCAGATTAACCCCCTGAAGAGCATGATTGTCACCGAAACTTTTGGTGACATCGGCAAGTTTGATAAGGGGGGAGGGTTCAGACATAAGGGGTTCTCTAAAATTGCAATGCTGGCAGTTTAGACAGTGTATGAGTTTGAGGCTAGCGCGGACGTTCGCCGATTACGGTTGTGCGTTCAAGATAGCGGGGCGTGTCGCCATAATTTGCGATCGCATAGTGACTGTTTATGCGGTTATCCCACATCAGCAGATCATTCTCCTGCCAACAATGGCGGTAGATATATTCTGGTTTGGTGATGTGCTCATAAAGATAACCAAGGATCGAGGCGCTTTCGTCGGCTGAAAAATTCTGAAGGTGGGAGGTGAATCCCGGATTAACGAAAAGCGATTTGTCTCCCGTGTCCGGGTGGGTGCGGACCACCGGATGAATAGCCTGATTGGTGCCATCGAAATCATCATCGATGACAATGGGTTTGGCGTATTGGGTGGCGGCGGCAACGGCAAAATCATGAACCGCGTGAAGCGGCGCCAGGGTTTCTTTCAGGGTTTGGCTAAGGTCCTCATAGGCCGCCTGGGTATTGGCAAACAGCGTATCGCCGCCAACATCAGGGATCTGTTTGGCGTATAAAACAGAAGCCGAGGCCGGTTGTTCGCGAAAACTCACATCGGAATGCCAATAGGTTCCCGCTCGTGCTCGCCCGAGCGGTTTTCCATCGTCATCAACCCGGTTGGAAACCCGGTAAATTTCCGGGTAATCGGGATGAATGTAACGGCTGACCGTATCCTGGAGCGGCACGCCCTCCGGCCCACCAAAAAGGGGTCCAAAATACCGGCTGAAGGCGATATGTTGTTCAGGACTCAGGTCCTGATCGCGAAACACCAAAATGCCGCCGGACGCGTTCCACAGGGACCTGATTTCATCGACGGAGTCCTGATCCAACGCGTTGCCGACATCGAGACCGATGATTTCGCTGGGTCCAAGAGGGGACAGGTGTTTGACGTGGAAATTTCGCTTCATTTGTTGGTCCTGACCGTCCCTGTTTCCCAGACTCTATCCCAAACGCATGATTTTGCACAAACCACATCAACCGACTAGTCTGTGTAAATGGATATTCGACATCTGAAAACCCTGATTGCTATCGCCGAGCATCGCTCCTTTGCCGGTGCCGCCGAAGCGATTGGCCTGACGCAGTCCGCCGTCAGCCTGCATGTAAAGGCGTTAGAAGATGCACTGAATACGCGGCTTTTCGATCGGGATACGCGCCCGCCGTTGCTCAATGCCCATGGCAAGGAACTGGTTGAGCGGGCGCGCGAGATTGTTGGTCTCTGCGACGGGCTGACCAACAGCTTCGTCGGCGGTGAAATGGTCGGGACCCTGGAACTGGGGGCCGTGCCGACAGCGCTCAGCGGAATTTTACCTCTCGCCCTGGTGCAGTTGCGGGCCACACATCCGGATTTGAAAGTGCGTGTCACCAGTGGCCTGTCAGCCGAATTGGCCGACTCCGTGCGCAAGGGCAATCTGGACGTCGCCATGGTTGGCGAGCCGACCCAGCTGGCAACGGGATTGAGTTGGCACGCTTGCGGTCGCGAGCCTTTGATGGTCATTGCACCCAAGGGTGCGCGGGGTAAAACGGACCGGGCGCTTCTGGAATCCATGCCTTATATCCGTTTCCAGCGCCTCGCCTGGGCCGGGCGGGCAATCGACACCCACCTGCGTGACCGGGGAATTCACGTCGAACAAGGTATGGAGATGGATTCACTGGAAGCCGTCTCGATGATGGTATCGAGTGGATTGGGAGTCTCGATTGTGCCCAAACGCCCGGTCGCCGATCCCTTCCCCGGACAGGTCCGCAGTCTGCCGTTTGGCGACCCACCTGTTTTTCGCGATATCGGACTGGTCGAACGCACGGCCAATCCTAAAAGTGATCTGGTCAAGGTGCTGTACGGTGTGCTTGTTGCTTTATACGAGTCCTGAAATACGGTGCCTGAAGTTGATTTGGCTATACCCTCAAGGCATTAAAAAAAATTTGCTATTACATGAATTATAATCATGTTTATCATTAACATTATTCGTTTTTATCATAATATTCCTTGCCTTATGATACGCTCCGAATTGCCGTCAACCTTGTGTAGGATCTGTTATGTATCAACTGACCCCGACCCAACTTGAAATTCAGGAAGCGGCGCGCCGCATCGCCACCGATGTTATTGCGCGGCGCGCGGCGGAAGTGGATCGCACGGAAGCTTACCCGTGGGACAACGTGGAAACCCTCAAACAGGCGGGTTTCATGGGTATGACGCTGCCGACGGAATACGGCGGGCAGGGCCTGTCCTATCTGGACGCCGTTCTCGTCGTTGAGGAGATGGCCAAGGTCTGTGGTGTCACCGGACGAATTGTTGTCGAAGCCAATATGGGGGCCATTGGGGCGATCATGCGCTATGGGTCCGAGGAACAGAAAACGCTGGCCGCCGAACTGGTTCTGGCCGGCGACAAACCGGCAATCTGCATTACCGAACCGGGTGCCGGCAGTGCGGCGACCGAGATGAGTACGCGGGCGGTAAAATCCGGCAATAAATATGTCGTTAACGGCACTAAACACTGGATCACCGGCGGCGGCGTATCGAAACTTCACCTGATCTTTGCCCGGGTGATCGAGGATGGCGAAGACAAGGGGATCGCCGGGTTTATTGCCGTTCGTGACCAGACGGAAGGTTTAAAAATCGGACGCCGTGAACCCGCCATGGGACTTCGCGGTATTCCGGAAACGGAAATCATTTTCGACAATATGGAGATCGCGCCGTCCATGATGGTGGTGCCGCCGGAAGGTTTGAAACGCGGGTTTGCCGGATTAATGAATGCCTATAATTCCCAGCGGGTGGGTGCGGCGACGGTCGCCATGGGCATCGCCGAAGGGGCCTATAATCTGGCCCTCGATTATGCCCAGACCCGCGAACAGTTTGGCCGCCCGATCTGCGAATTTCAGGGCCTGCAATGGATGCTGGCCGATATGTCGACTCAGATCACGGCGGCCCAGGCTGTTGTCTATAAAGCCGCTGCCAGTGCGGATTGGGAGGGCAACGAGTTCCCCGACATGCTGCTTGCCGCCCAGGGAAAAATCCTTGCCGCCGACATGGCGATCAAGGTGACCAGCGACGCGCTTCAGGTTTACGGGGCGATGGGATATTCCAGGAATTTACCGCTTGAACGCATGTATCGGGACGCGCGAATGTTCACCATTGGTGGTGGCACGGCGCAGGTGTTGCGTAATCTGGTGGCGACAAAAATCCTTGACCGGAAACTGCCGCAGACGCGGGATGGTTATGTCAAACTTAAAGAGGCGGGCCGCCTGTAAGGGCGCTCTGAAAGATCATGGCAACAGCCGCTGATATTATTGCCCGCCGTCTGTTTGATGCGGGCGTGCGCCATGCCTTCGGGATTCCCGGTGGCGAGGTTCTGTCCTTGATGGACGCCTTGCAAAATGCCGGGATCAGTTTTCAGCTGGTCAAACACGAAAATGCCGGTGGTTTCATGGCCGAAGGCACGCACCATTTTACCAAAGCCCCTTGCGTCCTGCTGGCGACAGTTGGTCCCGGCGTGGCCAATGCGGTCAATGCCGTGGTCAATGCCTTTCAAGACCAGGTGCCGCTGATCTATCTGACCGGCTGCGTTGATGAGGATGTCGCCCATACCTATACCCATCAGGTGTTCGATCATGTGGAGCTGTTGAAATCCGTAACCAAGGCGAGCTTCACGGCGGTGGATGGCGCGATTGATGTGGTCATCGACAAGGCCGTCTCCATCGCCATGGACGGCCGGCCCGGACCGGTTCTGGTTGACGTGCCGATATCTGTCGCAGCGAAAGAGCAGCCGGAGGCACGTTATTCAAATCAAACGACCCCGGCCCCCATGGCCCCGGCTCCGGGGGAGGCGCTTGAACGAGCACGCTCTGCCCTCAGGCAGGCCGACAAACCTTTGATCATTGCCGGTGTTGATGTCCTCCACCACGATGCCGCAGACGATGTCGCCGGGTTGGCCAAAGACTACGGCATTCCGTTGATCACCACCTATAAGGCCAAGGGCATCTTACCCGAAGACCATCCGCTTGCCTTGGGCGGGGCCGGATTGTCGCCAAAGGCCGATGCCATTTTGCAGCCGCTGGTCAATGAAAGTGATCTGATCATTTTGGCGGGATATGATCCGATTGAAATGCGCGCCAGCTGGACCCGCCCCTGGGGACTGGAAAAAACCGTCATCGAGTTTTCGGCTGTGCCCAACACCCACTACGTCCACCAGGCAAGCCTGTCCTTTATCGGTCATGTGGGGGCCGGGGTGTCGGCGCTGCGTGATGGCGTGGACAGTCATGAAGTTTGGATGGATGGTATGCCTGACGAAGTTCGGCGGGCCCACAAGCAGGCCTTCGCCGCTGGTGAAGAATGGGGGCCTGGCGCCGCCGTTCATGCGGCGCGGCGAGCCTTGCCCAGAAACGGCGTGGCGACGGTAGATACGGGCGCGCACCGAATTCTGCTCAGTCAGGCCTGGGAGTGTTATGAGCCGCGTGGCCTGCTGCAATCGACCGGGCTGTGCACCATGGGTGTTGCCTTGCCACTGGCCATTGGTCGCAAACTTGCCGAGCCTGACAGACCCGTTGTGGCGTTTAGCGGCGACGCCGGAATGGAGATGGTGCTCGGCGAACTGGCGACCCTGCGTGATACAGGTTTGGCTATTCCCGTTGTTGTTTTTGTCGATGAACAGCTCGCCTTGATCGAGCTGAAACAACGCGGGTCCGGCATGAAAAATCTGGGTGTCGATTTTGGCGGAACGGATTTTGTTGGCGTCGCCAACGCCTTGGGTGGCGTCGGTGTGGTTGCCGCGTCGGCAGATACCATGGAGGCCGAAGTGTTAGCGGCACTTGATCGCGACACCTTTACCCTTATCGCCTGCCCTATCGGTCAACGGGCCTACGACGGAAAAATCTAGCACCCTTCCGAAAGCCAACTAATGTTCCGTAACGCGGCCAAATTTATGCAATACTCAAACGACTAAGAAAAACCTTCCCTATGAGCGGAGGGAGTGTCGACGTTATGACGGATGAACTTGATACCGCACCCAGGACCGGGCCGGCCGCCCTGAAGCATCTGACGGGTCCTTCGCGGGGCAGCGTGAGTTGGCTTGGTGCCTCATCGTTAAAAGTATTTCTCGACCCCAGCCGAGTGATTCACACGGCCAAAACCAAACCGGGGGAAGCCTTGGGCAACGAGATTGCTCACCTGAACCCTGTCCAGGATTCATACATCATCGAGGCTGTTGAGAACCATCCCGTGTGGGTAAACGGTATTCAGGTGACGCGGCGTCAACTTGAAAGCGGAGATATGATCGAGTTCGGCAACGCCGGACCGATGTCTCGCTTTCGTTTGTACCCAGAAGACAAACCGTTGCACATGACCGTTATGGAAATTCTAGGTGATGGGTTTGACTACCTGAAGCTTAGCCGCCAACCGTTTGCCCGCCGGGTTATGAGGGCTGGTCGCCAGTTGTTGAGGCAATTGACGCGAGAGACCACCATTCTGTTCAGAACGACCATGGTCGTTGCTATTCTCGCGCTTGCCCTGCTGGTTTATCAGCAAAACCGGTTAAATGTACAACTTCAGCAACAGCTAGAATCCGGCACAACCCGATTGGACAGTTTTGCCGGCGCCTTGGCGCGGGCCAGAGACGACGCCCTGACACCGGCCGACCTAAATGCCCTACGCCAGGAACTCAGGCGCGGTCTGGTCTCCAACGCTGAACGCCTAAAAGTCCTTGAAGAGCGCCATCAGGCGGCCGGTCGGGTGATTGCCGAAGCCCTGCCCTTTGTTGCCTTTTTGCAAGGGTCATACGGGTTCCGTGAGCGTTCAAGCCAACGTCTGTTGCGTCATGCCATTAATGTCGAGGGCCGCCCATTAATCTCGCCGCGTGGCCAGCCGATGCTGACACTCGAAGGTGAGGGTCCGGTGGCTGAGCGTCTCTTCACCGGAACGGGGTTTGTCGCCGGTGAACAAGGGGCGCTGGTTACCAATCGCCATGTTGCCCTGCCCTGGGAAGGCGATGCCAATGTCGAAGCACTGGCCGGGCGGGGTCTGGATCCCGTGATGATTAAATTTATTGCTTTTCTACCGGGCAAGACGGCTGCTGGCGACGTCGAATTGCTACGGGCAAGTGAGGTGGCAGACCTCGCCATTCTGCGTCAGAAAGACGTCACCCACGCCGGTCCCGGCCTGCGACTCGCCGAAGAACCACCGGCGCCTGGCGACGAAGTGATTGTCATGGGGTATCCAACCGGCTTGCGCTCAATGTTGGCTCAATCGGGTGATGCTTTTCTAGACGACCTGCTGACACAAAAGAATTTAGGCTTCTGGAGTGTCGCCGCCAGCCTGGCTGAAAAAGGTCACATGGCACCTCTCGCCAGTCGGGGAATTGTCGGGCAGGTTACGGAGGCGACAATTGCCTATGACGCCGAAACCACGCATGGAGGCAGCGGTGGTCCGGTCCTTAACATTGACGGCGCAGTTGTTGCGGTCAATGCGGCGATCTTGCCGGAGTTCGGCGGATCCAATCTGGGTGTCCCTGTTTACCAAGTTCGTGCTCTGCTTAATGCCACTGACTAGGATTGAAAAAGCGCCAGTCTAATATTTAGCCAATTTTATGCGGAACAATCTGGATTTGTCTCTATCTTTTACTTGAAAACGCCCTGGTCGGCGACCCACATTGAGATAACGGCGGAACGTCATCGCGGGTTCAAAAATTAAAATGAGGTGGGTAAGTGGAGAAAGTGGAAAAATCAAATGCGGAATGGCGTGAGCGGTTAACGCCTGAGCAGTATGATGTTTGTCGGCGTAAGGGAACAGAAAGAGCTTTTAGCGGCGTTACGACGATTGCAAGGACACGGGGACTTATCATTGTGTCTGTTGTGATCATCCCTTGTTTTCTTCCGATGCAAAATTTGATTCCGGTACGGGCTGGCCCAGTTTTTTTGCACCCCTTTCCGAGTGTGCGGTTCTGGAAGAAGAAGATAGTGGTTTTTTCATGCGCCGTACGGAAACGCTCTGCGCCAGATGCGATGCGCATCTTGGCCACGTCTTTCCAGATGGCCCCAAGCCGACAGGCTTGCGCTATTGCATGAACTCTGTGGCGCTTGTTCTTAAACCCAAGATGTGAGTTTTTGATCAACTCGGAGAGAACAATCTAATCCCAAAAATTTCCCGGTCTCGCGCATCGAAACATCGCCCGTCCAGACTGAACACGAACGATTGTCGGATCAGGCAACGTGCCAGACGTTCGGCGACGTGGGGGTGGATGCCGGAAAGTTGCAGATCAACCCTCATATCGTCTGCGACAACACCGATCAGGTGGTCGGGTTCAGTCGTAAATCTTGTAATGACCTGGGACAGGTCGACCAGAACACGCTCGCCAGGATATACGACGAGGTGCAAACTGAACCTTTGTCGCGAGGCAAATTCAGGGGCCGGGAACGAGGTCGATCGGTTGGAAGTATGGGGAGACATGGTACGTACTCATTGGATAGAGGCGAACAGGGGACGGGGTGGCGCGCGGCTTCGGTGCCATGCCGCGGCTCATTCGACCCTTCATAATTCGCTTATCCAAGGTACGCATGACCGATGGGGTAACACGATGCCCTTAGACAGTCAAATCCGGACCAGTGAAAACGACCCGGTTATTCCTGAAGATAGCGACATATCAAACTTTTCCTGGTCGATAATCCCGGCTATCGTAATTTCCTATGGAAATACCTTCTCCAATCGGGGAGGGGGATATGGGATCGTTGATGCGGGTACGAAATGCTACCGATTGAGCACTTTTTCGAAGCGGCGAGCCGTTGGCCCGAGCGTATCGCGGTCAAGGACGGGGATCGCGAAATCACTTATGGGGACCTCGCCCGCCAAACAACCGCGCTGGCCTCGGCATTTCAGTCCCTCGACCCGAAACCGCAAAGCCGGGTTGGCATCTGCGCTTATAATACAGTCGAGCATTTGCTCGCCTGGATGGCGACGTTCGCCGCTGGAAAAACTTGGATTCCTCTTAACCCCCGAAACGGCACGGATGAACTCAACCGGATTATCGCCGAGACCCGACCTTCCATCATCGTCATGGATGGGGATTGCCTGGAAAAGGCAGACCCACAGGGCACCTTAAAGGTCATTGGCAAGACGGGAGAAAATACCGGGGATGAAAAAAATCTGGCAGACCTTTGCCATGAATTTGACGGGGTTCAGCCGACCCGGCATGATCTGAAGCCGGACGATGTTCAGGCCATCAAGTTCACCGGCGGCTCATCGGGTCAACCCAAAGGCTGCATCCAAACTTACCGGGTTTGGGAGACCTGCATCACCTCGATGCTGGCGGCGTTTGAATTTGATGGTGAGGACCGTCATCTGATCGCCGCCCCCATGACCCACGGCGCCAATACATTGATCATGCCGACCTTTGCCGTCGGCGGCATGCAGGTCTTTATGGGTCCGGCGAAACCGGCCTCTATTCTCGATGCCTTTGAGCGTGACCGCATCACCACGGTGTTTGTGCCGCCGACGGTGATCTACATGATGCTGGCCGAACCTGATCTGCAGGCGCGTGATTTTTCAGCATTGCGACATTTGATCGTTGGTGGTGCTGCTATCCGCAGTGATGAGGTGCCCCGTGCCATGAAGGTATTTAATAACGCGCTTGAGACCTGTTTTGGTCAGACGGAAGCGCCGCAGATTGCAATCTGCATGCGCGCCGATGACTGGCAGGACCCGTCGCTGCATGCCTCGACCGGCCGTGCAACCGCGCGTACCCGGGTTGAGGTCATGGACCCGGATGGACGTATGCTTCCCCGGGGTGAAAGTGGCGAGATCGTTCTTAAAGGTGATCTTGTCATGAAGGGGTATCTGAATATGCCGGAAAAAACAGATGAAACCATTATTGAGGGCTGGTTGCATACGGGCGACATTGGCGTCATCGATGACCGCGGTTTTGTCTTCATCAAAGACCGCATCCGCGACGTGATTATCACAGGTGGATTCAATGTCTATCCGTCAGATGTGGAGGCCGTCCTCGGTCGGCATCCTGCCGTCAAGGAGTGTGTTGTTTTCGGCATTCCCGACATGAAATGGGGAGAGGCGGTGACGGCGGCTGTCGAGCTGCATGTGGACGCGGCGGCGACGGGAGAAGACATTGGTGCTTATGTAAAAGACCGTATGGATTCCGTGAAGGCCCCAAAAGCCGTGCATATTGTCGACGCCTTGCCGCGCAGTCCGGTTGGTAAGGTGCTCAGGCGTGAAGCCAAAGCGCGCTTCACGCCTCAGGAACAAGGACTTGGTACATGACTGAAGAACGACGCCCGGAAACCCGTCTGGCGACGCATAGCGATGATGAACTGTATTACCGAGATGCGCCTTTGGTCACTGAACTGCTGGGCAACGTGACGTTTACCGAAGCCATGTTCGCACATATTCTGGGCCGTCCGCCGACGCCGGGACAGGTCAAGATTCTTGATGCCGTGCTGGTTGCGCTGATGGAACATGGCCTGACGCCCAGTGCCATTTCTTCCCGCCTGACCTATCATTCCGCCCCGGAGGCCTTACAGTCTGCGGTCGCCGCGGGGTTGCTGAATGTCGGCAGTCAGTTTGTCGGCACCATGGAAAATTCGGCGTTGCTGCTGCGCCGACTGGTTGACGATAACGAAGATTTTGAAATCGCCGCACGGCGTGAAATCGAGGCTTACCGCGGCCGCAAGGAACCTCTGCCGGGGTTTGGCCACCATCTGCACAAACCCGATGATCCAAGATCACCACGACTGTTCGCCATTGCCCGGGCCGAGGCCGGTGTCACGGGGACCTATATCGATGCCCTGGAACGGTTTTCCGTTGTCGTTGATACGGTTTTGGGCAAACACCTGACCATCAATGCGACAGGAGCGGTCGCAGCCGTGCTGATGGAAATCGATGTTGCGCCCGAGATCATGCGTGGGTTTGCCGTCATCAGTCGTGCCGCTGGGCTTGTCGCCCACATCCATGAAGAACAGTCGAACCCCACGGCGCGGACCATCTGGGATACGGTTGAAAACGCCGTGCCGTATGCCGGGAGCGCACCTGTCGGCAAGACGTCAAAACCATGACCGAAACTGCTGACGTCATTGGTGTCGGTGCGAGCGGCGTTAGCGCAAAGTCTCAAACAATCGGATCATTAACCGGCACCGCTCGACCAGTGATGAGTAGAAAATAAACTCGTCATTGGAATGTGCTCCATGACCATCGGCACCAAGGCCGTCCAGGGTCGGAATGCCCAGGGCACCGGTGAAATTACCGTCTGACCCGCCACCGGTTTTCAAATCTTCCAATTCGAACCCGATGTCATTGGCCAGCGCCTTGGCGTGATCAAATAGCTCGGCAATGCCATCGAACTTGTCATAGGGCGGCCGGTCGATCCCCCCTTCAACAATGATCTGGCAATCAGGGTCTTCCGGCGTGAGGGCGGTTACAATGGCCATCACCTCTTCGGCGCTCGCCATATGGGGAACCCGGATGTCGACGGTAATTTCACAAGCTTCCGGGACCACATTTATCGTCGTGCCGCCGGTGATGGTGCCGACCGAGCAGGTCCGGCTTTGCGCATAGTCGGTCAAGGCTTCTAGTTTCAAAATCACGTGGGCCATTTCACGAATGGCGGACCGGCCATCCATATGCCGGGACCCGGCATGCGATGGCCGCCCTTTTACCCCGATGGTATACAGCAGGCAGCCATTGCGCGCCGTGACAATCTTTCCGCCTTCCCGCGCCGGTTCGGTGACCAGGACGTATTTATTTTTTTTGGCTTCGTCGACGATCATGTCGCGTGACGTCGGCGAGCCGACTTCCTCTTCCGGGATGAACATGAATGTCACCGGCAAGGGAGTCTCCTGACCGGACCGAATTAGATGGCGCATCGCATGACTGGCGATAACCGCCCCGGCCTTCATGTCGTAAATGCCGGGGCCGTAGACTTTATCGCCTTCCCGGCGGATTGGGTTTTTTCCTTCCTTCGTTCCGATGGCATGCACGGTATCGAGATGGGACAGCACCAGGATGCCCGGTCCGTCACCGCCCCAGGGTGTGCGCGCCCTGAGAATGTCGCCAAACCCGTCACGGCCGGGGGTGCGATCAATCCCCAGTCCCATGGCCTCGGCCTCGGCTTCGACCTGATCGACCATCCGGTTGACCGCTACGTCATCACGGCTCGGGCTTTCGATTTCAACCCAGCGCAGGACGTTGTCGAGAATTTCCTCGGCATCAAGTTCAGGTATATTCTTTCCGGCAGAAGCCGCTGTGTTGTTCATCAGGAATGTTCCTTGTTGATCATCAGACTTTCAGTGCCATGCCATCACGACCGGGGTCGGCACCACCGTCGAGCCCCTCGTCGCTGATGCGGATGGCATGAACGCCGGCAAAATGATAATTGAGCGGATAGCGTCTGAAGGTGTACCCGGCGTCTTCCAGCTCCGCCTGAACGAAACGCGGGATCCGGTTGACAATTTCGATGATGTCGCTGGTCGCCGAGAAGCGAGGGGCGGCGACGGCCTCTGCCGCTGTCATACCAAAATCAAGGGCGTTGAGGATGCCCTGAACGACGCCCATTGCGATGTAGGTGCCGCCGGGCGCGCCGATCAACAGATGGGGTTTGCCATCCTTGAACACCATGCTGGGGGCCATCGATGTGAAGCGCGCTTTGCCCGGTGCAATTGATCCGGTCTGGCCGGGCCGCGGGTCGAACACCCCCATGCAACCGTTATAGATGAAGCCCAATCCGTCGGAGGTGACGCCGGACGGCATGCCCAGTGAATGGGTCATGGAAACACAGTTTCCGGACGTATCGACAGTGCACAGATGCGTCGTCTCTTTCTGGTCTTCGCCTTTTTGCAGGCGCGGAACATGGGTTATCTCACCGGCCTTGATGCGCTCGGCCTGTTCACGGGCATAGTCTTTCGACAGCAGTCGCGACAGGGGAACATCGACATATCGGGGGTCGCCGACGTGACGGTCTTTGTCGACGGTGGCGATCTTCATGGCTTCAGCGACGGTGCGGATGTAATCGGGGCTATTGTGGCCCATGCCTTGAAGGTTAAAATTTTCCAGAATATTCAGCATCTCGAGAACCATGACACCACCACCCGGCGGCGGCGAGGAGGCGATGCGGAAACCACGGTAATCGATCCATAAAACATCCGTATCTTCCGGTCCGGCATTTTTCAGGTCATCGGCTGAGATCAACCCGCCGTTGGTTTGCATATCGGCAACGATCTTTCCTGCGATCTCACCTTCGTAAAAATCTTCGGCGCCGGCTTCAGCGATGCGGCGGTAGGTCCGGGCCAGATCAGGGTTGCGGATAATGTCGCCCATGTTTTTCATGGTGCCGTCGCCATTGAGATAGATTTTTGCCGTCGCCGGAGAGGCGCGAAGATATTCAATATGCTGGACCCGGCCGCCGGGTTCCTCCTGTTCCCAGAACCGCCGCACATGCGGGCGAACCATCCAACCGTCTTCCAGATATCCGATGGCCGGCTGGATCAGGTCGGCGAGGCTTCTGGTTCCCCATTTCTCCAGCGCCGTCGCATACGCCTGAAGGCTCTCGGGTGTAGCGATCGACTGGTAACCGATCTCATTGACACTGCCCTTGAGGATAAATCCGAATCCGTCCTCGGCCTCGCCAATCATCAGGTCCTGCCACATCTCCGGAGTTGCGGAGCCTGGGGCGCGGGCATGGAAATCCAGACACTGATGCACACCACGGTCCGGCAAGTAAACGTGCATGGAACCAAACCCGGCAATGCCCGACATGAACGGATCAATGGCCGTCTGGACCAGCGCCGTGGCGATGGCCGCATCAACCGCGTTGCCACCTTCCTTCAATACCACGGCCCCCGCTTCAACGGCTTCCGGCTGTGGTGCGCAGACCATTCCCTGACTCATTGCTGACTTCCCCTGTTGGTTCATTTTCTGTCTCCTCTGTGCCGCCGCTTACCCGCCGTCGATGACCGGCAGTCGAAGCCCTGACAGGCGTCCGTTTTGGCGGAAGAATACAAAACTCGGCGGGCGCCCGTCCGGAATTCGCGTGAAATGATCTGAATCTGCGGCGGCGATGGCGACCCGGATGCGGTGACCGGCCCGGAACAGATACGACGTCGGTAACAACTCAAAGGAAACCTCGGTCGCTTCGTCAGGGACCAGATGCCGGGCATCGGCTTGATTGAAGGAATGCGTCGGCCCGGTAACCGGTATGGTGTCCGGGTTGGGGCCGGGCGCGCGGTGCAGGGCACGGAACACCCCCTCCGTCACGTAAACCGTTCGGCCTTCCGGGGTGATGTCGGACAAGTATACGAAAAACGCGCAGTCTTTTTCCGAACATGAAAAATGCAGATCGATGACGGGGTGCCCGGTCACCTCGGTATCTTCGGTCACCGGCGGACTGGTATAACACAGCATTTTATCATCGCGCTCGTGCCAGTCGTCGTAATAGGTTTCGACATTGGCAATATACAGACGGTCATAACGGGTATGCCATCCGGTCCGGCAATTGTAGTCGGCCTGATAGGTGTCGTGAGCCTCGGGTGCGTCAGGTGCGCTCGGGCTCAAACTATGATCGTCAGAAAAATAATAGGTCGTTTCAGTTGAGGGAACCGGCCAGGTTTCCGCCGAGCGCCAACGCTCCGCTCCCATTGTATAATAATGTACCGGTGCTTCATCGGACAAGCCGCACTCAAGGTCTTTCAGGTGGGTATCGAAGAACCTGAGGATTTCAGAGGCGACAAACGGCTGCTGAGCCGGAGTGCCGTCGGCCCGCCAGGGACTGCAATGACCCCGTGCACCATGATCCCACGGGCCCAGCATCAAACGGTTTTCTGGGTTTTCCAACCACAGATGGCGTTGGATTGTGCCCACTGAATAACCGCCGCCATCCATCCAGCCGGAAACCGAATAATAAGCGGTCTGTCGGTCAGCGTCCCGATCGGCGTAGTGGTAGGGACTAATCTTGTCGCTGGTGTAATCGGGGTTATCGGTCAGGGCGGCATCGCGAAACCGCAGTTGTTGGGCAAAGTCCTGCATGTTGAAATTGGCCGCGTGATCAAGGATGGCTTGTTGCACCATTGACCCGTCCGGGTCTTCATCGACCGGGGCCGGACCCGCCAGGTCGTCATTCTTGAAATAGGCGTAGTCGGGGATCTTGTCGCGTTGGTCGAAATCAAGGGCATCTGCCAACGCCCCATAATTTCTGGAGACACAGGTCAGCAATACGCCGCCCGGGTAGAGGTGATTTGACCAGGTGTCCCAGACGGCAAACAACGGGGCAACGGCCTTGACTGCCGGGTGGCAGGTCGACGCCAGAAAGTCTGCTGCGGCCCCAGGATAAGAAATCCCGGTGGCACCGATGTTGCCATCACACCACGATTGCTGAACGACCCAGTCAGCAATGTCGTGATGATCCAGGCGTTCGGTCGGTGAGCGGAAACCGTCGCGACAACCAAAGCTAGCCCCCGACCCCCGCACATCTACACAGACCAGCGCGTATCCCCATTTGACAAAACTATCACGATAGAAAGCGATGGTCGGGCAGGCGTCCAGATCGGGTGCATGCCCGTCGCGTAAGGCAAACCGCCGGTAATAGGGGGTAAAAATGCAGATCGCCGGAAACCGTTCTGCTGTTTGTTCCGGGCCCGGCAAGTGGATATCGACAGCGAGCCGGGTGCCGTCGCGCATGCTGACGTACTGCGATAACAGGCGCGCCCCTTCGATGGGGGTGCCTCGGTCAGCGAGATATGTGTTTGGATTCACCTGCCAGGGCGTGTTGGTGTTCTGCTCTGACATCATTATCCTCCTTACCTGCCCGGTGGATGTTACCAGGGCCTCTCCGTATTGGATTGCCACGGATCGTCATCAATCGGCCAGACGGGGCGGGCGATTTTTTGATGGGCGATCTTGCTCATGTCCCAGGTCAGTGTGCCGGGAGCCGCGCAATAAATGATCCTGGCGGCGATCGGTGCATACCCGGTGTAGAAGTGCTGCATGGATTTGACGATGAGGATTTTATACTGCGTCGGATCGATGCCGAAGCTTTCAAAAAAATGCGGCAGGGTGTTCTGACAGCGCGCCGAATGCACGATGATATCGAAACCTTCGGCGCGCACCCAGGCGGCATCACCGATGTGGCGGATCGACCCCCCCAGACTGTTGACCGAGTGATCGCGGAGCACACGTTTGACCTCGACCTGTAAATCCAGCGGGTCACCCGATGACGGTCCGGTCTTGCCGCCAAGACGAAGCGGGAACTTCGCACCTTCTCCGGCGCCGATGCAAATTGAGGTTGCCACCGGATCCCAGATGCCGCCGACGGCAACGTCGCCTATGCCCTGTTGGCGCAGGTGCTGCATAATGAAGGTGCTGTCTCCGGGGCCGCCGCCGCCGGGGTTGTCAGCCATATCGGCAATGACCACAGGTCCCGTCGGTTCGCCGACTGCCGCAGTGACGGCATCTTCCAGCTCAAGAAACCCCGGCGTAATTTCGTCGCGTAACTCCCAGAGTTCGCGCCCCAGCTTTTCGGCCAGAGTGTCACCCTCAGCCTGGCGGTCGTCGGTGATCACGACAACTCGCGAGCCTTCCGCCGGGACGTCACCCCAGGGGAAACCATGGCCAAGGGAGACCGATAAAATGCCGTCGGTGTGCTCGAGTGCCGTCATGCGATCAACAAAAGAGCGCATAGGTTCGCGGGTGGTATGGTAGATGCCGATCATCCGGCAATCGAAAGTGCTGATCACCGGTTTGATCCGGCCTTCGATGGTCGCCTCCATGATCGCCCAAAGCTCCTCGGCACGGGCAATAAAATCGGTATGCGGATATTCCTTGTAAATCACCAACGCGGTCAGGTCGTCGATGAATTGTCGGGTGATGTGACAATGCAGATCGTATTCGGCGCCGATAGGGATATCCGGGCCAACGATTTCACGAATTCTGCGGAGCAGGTCCTCTTCGCCATCGTCATAACCATCGGCGACCATGGCACCGTGCAAACTCAGCAGGACCATATCAACGGGCATCGCGGCGCGCAGACTGTCCAGAATTTCATCTCGCAAATTTTCATAGACTTTGCGCACGACTAGCCCCGATGGTGTTGCGAATGCAGATAATCCTTCGACAACCTCCCAGCCCTTGGCCTGTGCCCGTTCGCGCCATAACACCAACGGCGCGCCAAACATATGCGTGACTTCACCATGCGCCCCGTCGCGCACCAGATGGCTGCTCTCAAATCCGCCCAGGTCTGTTGGCAAGGGTGCCGCAGTATGGGTTTCAGTTCCAAGGCAGGCGGTAAACAGTTTCATGTAGATGCTTTCAGTTTGGAGAGGTCGGGTATCGGTCGCGCCGTCTCAGGGTTGGCCGACAATACGGTTTCCAGAGCGCCTGCAACTTCCAGCACAAACCGATCAGTGCCCGGCGCGCCGAGAACCTGAATTCCGAACGGCATGCCTTCCTGGTCGACGCCGCAGGGTAAGACAACACCGCAGGCCGTCGCCATGGTTGGCATGTAGCTCAACGCCAGCCACCGCATGTAGGTCGGCATTTTCTCGCCGTCGATTTCATCAACCGACCAATTGGCATGGGCAAATGGTGTGACTGATGTTGCCGGGCAGATGAGCACGTCAACGTCGTCGAACAGGTCGAGCCAATTATGGGCGATGCGGGTTTGCTGAACATGGGCGGTGGCGACGTCTTCCAGACTATACGCCAGTCCCCGTTCAACGTTATCAACAACATTGGGGCTGAGGTCACCTCGGTGGTTGCGAACCCGTTCGCCATGCGCGGCGACGAAATAGACACCGCGCAAAACTTCAAAACACGAATGTACATCGGTGAAATCCGGATCGCGGTCCTGCGCCTCGGGAAACACGTGACGGAAGGATGCGGTCCGCTCGCTGAACAGAGTGCGATAAGCTTTGGATACCGGGGCACCACCAAGATCGGCAGAGATTGCCACACGCACGGAACTCAGGTCGGCCGGGGTCAGTGGGTCAAGTAATGCCGGGTCAACGTCGGTGGAGAAGGGGTCATGAGGATCAACGGAGACTTGCGCCGCCAACAACAGTGCCGCATCGTTGACTGTCCGACCCATGGGGCCAAGAACCGGGAAAGGCGATAATCCGACGGCGCGCCCTTCGGACGGAACGACGCCGGGTGACGGCCTGAAGCCGACGATACCGCAGAAGGCTGACGGTGTGCGCAAGCTGCCGCCATAATCCGAACCACTGGCCAGGGGCACCATGCCCGCCGCCAGAGCGACGGCCGAACCTCCGGAAGACCCGCCACAGGTCTTGATCGGATTGAACGGATTACCGGTCGCACCAAACACCAGGTTTCGGGTATTCGCCCCGGCACCAAATTCGGGTGTGTTGGTCTTGCCGATGACAATCGCGCCTTCGACACGGGCGTTGGCAACCGAAATTTGGTCCTCGTCCGGGATGTGATCGGCAAAAAGTTTTGAGCCCAACGTTGTGCGCACATCGGCGGTTGCTTCCAGGTCCTTGATGCCCAGTGGTAAACCATGCAGCAATCCCAAGGGGTCACCCTGCAGCACACAGCGTTCGGCAATCCGAGCCTCGTCAAGGGCCCGCTCAAAACACCGGGTCACCATGGCGTTCAGGGTCCCGTCAACATCTTCAATTCGCCGGATACAGCTTTCCAGTAGTTCCACTGGCGAAATATCTTTGCCACCAATTCGGCGACGCAGCTCAACGGCATCCAGATCACAAAGTTCGGTCATGAAATCTCTCCTGTCATGGGGGTGCCGGTGTCGCCCAGATCCCACCATAGCCCTGTCATAATTCTAAGCGCATCGCGACAGACCGGCGCCAGTACATGTTCGTCAGGGGCATGTTGGGAGCAGCCTGCATAGGAATGCGGCACCCAGATGGTGGGCAGTCCCAGAACGTCGGCGAAGACATCGTTCGGTAATGATCCTCCCAGGTTGGGAATGACGGCGACATCGCGCTCAGACGTGGTCTCGATAGATTTGACCGCCCAGCGCGCCCAGGGGTGGTCCGGGTCGAGGCGCGTCGCATGCATAAATTCGCGTTCAGATTCCAACTCAACCATATCAAAGCCGTGTTGATCCAGATGCTTGCGTAAGGCAGGCAGAAATATTTCAGGGTCGGTGCCGACCACATAACGGATGTGCCCGTAGGCAACGGCGCGGGGCGGAATGGCATTGACCGGATTGCGGGGATTGCCGGTTTCAAAGGCGCGGATTTCGAAAGTGTTAGAGCCAAATACCTTTTCTTCCGCGGTCAGTTCGGGTTCACCCCAGTCAGGATCAATTTCCGGATTACCGTCACCGCCGCCGACCTTCAGCTTGGCAAGGGCCTGACGTACCGAATTTGTCATCGGTTCCGGTTTCCAGGCGTCAATCAATATCTTTCCTTTGGCATCGACGATGGTTGCCAAGGCATGCGCCATCATCACACCGGGATTGGACAAGAGCCCACCCCAGTTACCCGAATGATGCCCGCCGTCCCTGAGCTCGATTGACATGGTGAAATTGAAGGCCCCGCGCGATCCCATGAAGACCGTCGGGATATCGGGTTGCAAGCGGGGGCCGTCCGAGGCAATGAAAACGTCGGCCTTGAACAACTCCTTGTGTGCCGCACAAAACTCCTTGAGCCCCGGAGAGCCGCATTCTTCACCGGTTTCAATCAGGGCGACGACGTTAAACCCGAGTTTGCCACGCGTTTCGAGAACGGACTTCAGTGCCGCCAGATTGATCGTGTGCTGACCCTTGTTGTCGGCGGTGCCACGTCCGTACCAGCGTTCGCCTTCTTCCGTAATCAGCCACGGATTGAGACCCTCACGCCATTGATCATCATAACCCCGAACGACATCACCGTGCCCATAGGTCATGACGGTTGGCAGGTCGTCACCTTCATGGCGATGGGCGACCAGAAACGGTCCGCCATCATCGCGGGGGTTCTCGAAAATTTCGCAGGTGAAATCGAGGGCCTCCAGATATGGGGTCATCTCTTCACTGAGATAACGGTACAGTTCTGGACGTCGTTCGGGGATCGGGCTTTCCGTGCGGATTGCCACCCGGCGCGCCAGATCGGCTTTGAAAGCACCGTCGTCAAAATAGGTTTCTGTTCGGCTGACGGCATCGCTGCGATTCACGGTGATATTCCTTTTATCTGTTTGTGCGTGGTGTCGTTTTAGTCGGCTTTATCATAAAGGTGGCACTCGACATGTCCGGTGTCGTTGTCGATGGGGCGTGGGATGTCGAGCGCACATTTGGCCATGGCCTCTGCGCAGCGCGGGTGAAACGTGCAGCCGCTGGGCGGATCAACCGGGTTCGGATAAGCCGCGCCCAGATGCGTATCGGGCACACCTAGCGACGGGTCAGGTGTCAATACGGATTCCAGCAATGCCTTGGTATAGGGATGTTGGGGGTGATCAAACAGCGTTCCGGTCTCTGCCACTTCGACGATCCGGCCCAGATACATAACCGCGACCCGCGTCGCAATGTGTTCGACGACGGCCAGATTATGACTGATGATGATGTAGGTCAGGTTCAGTTCGCTGCGCAAATCTTGCAGCAAATTAAGGATCTGCGACTGCACAGATACGTCAAGAGCTGAGGTCGGCTCATCGCAGATCACGACTTCGGGCCGGTTAATCAGGGCCCGTGCAATGGCGACGCGTTGACGCTGTCCACCGGACAACTGATTGGGGTAGTTGTGATACAAACGCGAGGGAAGGCCGACCAACTCCATGATTTCCTCAACGCGTTTGCGCCAGGTCTCAGGGTTAGGATCGCCCTGCACCCGCAACGGAAGCGAGATGATTGAGCCGATGGATTTGCGTGGGTTCAAGGACGAATACGGATCCTGGAAAATCGGCTGAACAAGGCGCGCCATCTCAAGACGCGGGATGTCCATCACCGGCTGGCCATCCAGCTTGATCGTTCCTGCCGTTGGCGACAGCAAACCCAGAAGGATGCGGGCCAATGTTGTTTTGCCACAACCGGACTCGCCCACCAGGGCGAGAACTTCGCCGCGCTCGATTTGCAAATCCACACCGTTAACCGCCTGCAAGGGTCTTTTCGCGCGAAAAAAACCGCCGGAAATCATGAACGTGCAGGTCACATCTTCGGCGCTGATTACGAGATCACTCATGCCACCCCCTTTGTGAGGGCATTTGCCCGGCATTCTTCAAGCGATAGCAAACAGCGAATTTCATGTCCCGGATCGCCGCCGGGCCGCAGCTCAACATCACCATCGACGCACGCCTCCATGGAATACGGGCAGCGTTCGGCGAAATGGCAGGCGCTGAAATTTCCCACCAGGGAGGGAACGATTCCTGGGATCGAGCCCAGCGGTTTGCCACGTTCCGTTTTGCCGGGCACCGGGATACATTCCAGAAGTCCCTGCGTGTAGGGATGCGTCGGGTGATTGAATATCTGTCGGGCGCTTCCCTGTTCGACGACTTCCCCGGCATACATGACGGCGACCCGGTCAGCGATACGTGCAACGACGCCAAGATCATGGGTGATCAGGATCAAGCCCATTTCGAACTCACCCTGAAGTTCGGCCAACAACAGTAGAATTTGCGCCTGAATGGTCACATCCAATGCTGTTGTCGGTTCATCGGCGATGATCAGGTCAGGGCCACACATCAGGGTCATGGCGATCATGACGCGCTGTCGCAAGCCCCCCGATAGCTGATGCGGGTATTGACCTAAACGGCTACGTGCCGCCGTGATACCGACTTTTTCCAGAAGGTAGACGGCGCGGTCACGGGCTTCGGACACTGAAACCTTGCGATGACGGCGCAGCGCTTCGACCAGCTGATTGCCGATGGTGTAGGCCGGATTAAGGCTGGTCATCGGTTCCTGAAATATCATGCCCATGGTGTTGCCGCGAGTATCGGACATTTGGCTTTCGGGAAACCCCAGAATGTTGTCGCCATCCAGCGTCAGGATATCGGCAGTACGGATCGCCTTTTTTGGCAGCAGGTCCATGATCGCCAGCGATGTCAGGGATTTACCACATCCCGATTCTCCGACAATGCATAATGTTTCGCCACGGTCGACATGAAAACTGACACCCTGCACGGCATGCAGCATGCCGCTGGCGACGGGAATATCGACGGTCAGGTTTTTAACGTCGAGAATTCGTTCAGCCACACCGTCCCCCCTAATTCCGGTTCTCAGGCGCGGACACATCACGGATGCCGTCACCAAGCAGGTTGATCGCCAAAATCAGAACAAAGAGCGCTGTGCCCGGAATGCCGACCAGCCACGGATCGAAGAACATGAAGTTCTTGCCTTCTGCAATCATCAATCCCCACGATGGTTCGGGCGGCTGAACCCCGAGACCCAGAAAAGACAACGCCGCTTCAAGGATAATGGCATGAGCCATTTCAATGGTCGCAACGATGATCAGGCTGTTGGCAATGTTAGGCATGATCTCGGTGAAAATAATGCGGGGCGTTGATGAACCGATGGCCTGCGCGGCAGTAACATAATCCAGGTTTCGAACCTGCTGCGTTGCACTTCGCATGACCACGGCAAAACGATCCCAGATCAACAAGCCTAGTACCCAAATAACGATGCTCAGCGAATTGCCGATTAATGAAACCACGGCCAATGCGACCAGGACGACGGGCATCGACAGGCGGGTGGTAATGATAAAGTTGACGACCATGTCAACGCGGCCGCCAAAATATCCGGCAGCGACACCCAGCGTGGTGCCGATGACGCCGGAAATCAGCATGGCGGCAAAACCGATGAGCAACGAGATTTGCGAACCGTAAATGAGACGCGAAAAGTAGTCGCGGCCAAAACCGTCAGTGCCCAGGGGGTGGACCCATGTCGCCTTGGCGCTGTCGTGCCAGATGGGTGGAATCAGTTTACGCGCCAGTTGCTGATCCAAGGGATCATGGGGGGCTATCAGCGGGGCCAACATGGCGACGGCAAAAATTATAATCAGCACGGAGGCACCGATGATCAGGCCATAATGCCCGAACATGCGTTTGCGCATCAATTGTCCGGGCGTTGGTTCAGGGAGCAGGATGCGAACCGGCATAACGGTCCCCGATTGAGATGTCTGTGTTTGGTCTGTCATCTCAGCCCACCCGAATTCGCGGATCAAGAAAGGCGTTCAACAAATCAGCCAGGAACGTCAGGACGATGTAGAAACAGGCCAGTACCAGGACAATGGCCTGCATCATCGGCAGATCTGCACGTAAGATTGATTCCCATGCCAGCTGCCCAAGGCCGTTGATTGCAAAAATCGTTTCAATGACGATGGAGCCGCCGAGCATGAAACCGAACTGCACGGCAGCCAGGCTAACGACCGGAATAATGGCGTTTCGCAGGGCATGTTTGAACAACACTACGCCAGGCCGCAGACCCTTGGCTCGGGCCGTGCGGATATAATCGGATGATAAAACATCAAGCATACCGGCGCGCGTCAGGCGCATGACCGCCGGGGTTGTGTAGTAACCCAGCGCAATTGCCGGCATGACGAAGTTTTGCCACGAGTCACTACCGGTCACCGGCAACCAGCGTAGCGTCACCCCAAAGAAGAACATCATCATCAGGGCGAACCAGAAACTCGGCAGCGCTTGGCCGATGACCGCCAGGGTCAGGGCAAACCGGTCAATCAGTGTATTGGGGCGCATCGCGGCCAAGACACCTAACGGGATCGACAACACCAGCGCAAACGACAAGGCAGTGGCACCCAAGATCATGGTCACCGGCAGACGGGTGAATATCACGTCGGCGACCGGTGATTTGAGGTAATGCGAATGCCCCAGATCACCGCTCAGGGCACCGCCGACCCAGCTTAAATACTGTACGAAGATCGGTCGATCATAACCGTAGAATCGACGAATGTGTTCGATATCGGACTGCGTAGCGGTTTCACCGGCAAGGGCCATGGCCGGGTCGCCGGACAAATAGATCATTGAAAATGTCATTAGTGAAACAGTCATCGCCACGAGAAGCGCGACCCCCAACCGTTTCAGTCCGTAAATTAGCATGACGTCTCTTTCTCAAGAAAACGAACGGCGACCAACCGACCCCGGAATTGACCGGGATCAGCTGGACCAGGGAAGAGCTATTTCCACTTCGCCGTATAGAACCGCGGAATTTCGTCCGGGGTTGTCTTGAAGTCGAGATCTTTCGAGAAGGCGTAGTATTTGGCATAGGTAAACATCGGCAGCCAATACAGTTCGCCAGAAATTTTCGCCAGGGCTTTTTTGTAGTTGGCCTTGCGTACCGCCGGATCCGTTGACGTATCGGCGACTTTCAGGGCGGCGATGACTTCCGGGTCCTTGGCTGGATCATCACGCCCGCCTGAGAAGAAATGGCTGGTGATTGCAGACGCATCGGGGATCGAATTGGAGCCCCATGTCATGTGGTTGATCGGGGTCGTGCCCTTCCATACCAGATCGCGTAAAGCCCGATACTGCATGAATTTGAGGTTAGCCTTGATCCCCACATTGGCAAGATCACCAATCACGGCTTCCGTAAATTCGCGTTGACGATAGGCATATATATCGAACGCAAAGCCGTTTGGATAACCGGCTTCTGCCAGAAGTTTTTTCGACTTGGCCGGATCGTAATCCCACTTAGTGACATCCTGAGTACAGGCGAACTGATCCGGATGGCAGGCGGAATTGATGACGATAGATGCCGGGCCGACCATGTTTTTGACGATGGATTCCCGGTTGATGGCATGAGCGACGGCCATGCGCACCTTCTTATCCATGAAATATTTGACGCCGCTGCTACCGTCGACGTCGAATGCCATGTAGCTGACCCGCATGGTCTTGGCATTCTCTACCGTCACAGCAGGCATGCCGCCAAGCTTTTCAGCCTGATCCTTCGGCACATCCCAAATCCAGTCAATCCCGCCGGTCAGCAGTTCTGCGATCTGGGTATTCATTTCCTTGATCGTGCGGAAGGTCAAGTTGCCGATTGACGGCGTGCCTTTGGGGCCATTTTTCATGTATGCGTCGTTCTTGACCATTTCGATGCGGTCACCGGCGATTACTTTGGTGATTTTATAAGGTCCGGTGCCGACAGGTTTCACTGCACCGTAATCTTTTTTGCCATCGGCCTTTACCGGGGCGCTGTCATAATGCCCTTCAGGCATTATGAAGATCGCCTGGGCGAAATATGCTAATGCTGCCGGGAACGGCTCATGCAGGTGGATCCGCACGCTGTTGGGGCCGGTTTTTTCCGCCGACTTCATCCAACTGACATTCTTAAACGTCAGTACACCGTTGTCTTTGTTGGATACATGATTGACCGTATAGACCACATCTTCCGGCCCGAATTTTGACCCGTCGTGAAACACCACATCATCGCGCAGGTTAAAATCAATGGTTTTGTTGTCAGCCCATTTATATGAGGTGGCGAGCAGCGGTTTATAGTCACCGCTGTCGAGATCGCGGAAAAGCAGGCCGTCCCACACCGTGTTGCCAATGATCACCAGTTCACGGGTGTTGTTATAATAAGGATCGGCAACAGCCGACTCACGGGTTGTCGACCAGACGAGGGTGTCGTTGGATTTACCTGCCTGGACGTCCGGGGCAGCGGCCATCGTCGCGGCGACGACCAGAGCGCTGGTTGTTAGAAATTTTCTGATCATGTTGTTCTCACTCCCTGAAGCTACGTGACATCTCGCATGTCACTTGCGGGGGCGCCGGAAACAGGAGCGTCCCTGTTATAGAAAAAGCTTACGGCAAATCGATGCCGGCATCTACCTCAATCCTCTGGTATCGCGTGTGTAAGCCCGCCGTCGGAGACAACGTTTGCTTCCTGCTTGTATTATTATTTAATATTTAGTACTTTTATATAATTAGCCTAGGTAGAATTTTATTAAGCGTCAAGTGGATAAGGCGACCCATGATCAATAGCTCATCGAAAGCACCCTCATCCTCCGGCACCAAGGGAGATACCTTGTTCGTCGCTTCTCTGGAGAAAGGGTTTCGGGTTCTCGGTGCGTTTGATGATGACCACCCATTACTCGGAATCACTGAAATTGCGCTACGGACCGGGCTAGATAAAAGTGCCGCACAGCGATTTTCCAACACACTTCATCACCTGGGATTTTTGGAGAAAGACGCAACGACCCGGCGCTATCGACCCGCCCGACGGTTAATGGAATTCGCCCATACATATCTTCGTCACAGCAACATCGCTGCCACCGCAATGCCGCGCCTGATTGAAGCTGGCAACGTTTATCAGACCACGGTCAGCCTGGCGGAGCGTGAGGATCAGGATATTATCTACACGATCCGCATCCCCCATCAAAAGGCACATTACGTGGCGACGGTTCCGGGCCGACGTCGCCCGCTCTATTGCACGTCATCGGGCCTGTCGATCCTGTCGCAGCTGAAGGATGACGAGGTGGCGGACATCATCCGGAATTCGGAGATGGTCAAATTTCGACCCAACACTCTGGCAACGCCGGAGGATGTCCTGCGTGCCGTTGAACGCACGCGTAAACAGGGATTTGCGATTACCACCGGACAGATTCTGTCGCGTGAAATCGCAATCTCGGCTCCGATCATCAATCATCAGGGCTACCCACTAGGCGCTGTGGTTTTTCAAGTCTACAAGCCGATGTGGTCAATGACAGGCGCCCGCAAGAAACTGGCGCCGCTGGTCGTCGAAACGGCAGATGCCATTTCAGGCGCCCTTCTGACATCAGATGTTCAGGCCTAGGTAACGGGGAAAATGGTTCCATGACATTTCGTGTTCTGACCGGACTGTTTGGTCACGAAAGCAATGCATTTTCTAGCCTGCCGACGACGCTGGATAATTTCAGCGATTACCTGTTGGCGTTTGGTGATGATATTCCAGCCGCGATCAAGGGCGCGCGAATTGAGCCGACTGGGGTCGAGGAGGCTGCCGTTGATCACGGGTGGGAACTGGTTCGGTCCATCGTTGCCTGGGCAACACCGTCCGGCCCGGTAGCGCGTGACGCCCGGGACGCCGGACAACAGGCCGTTCTTGATGCCGCCGTGAAGCACGGGCCCGTCGATGGGGTGCTGCTGAACCTGCATGGTGCCATGGCATCTTTCGAGGATGCCGATGCGGAAGGCGCGTTGCTTGAAGCGCTTCGGACGATCATCGGACCGGATATTCCCGTGGCAATCACCCTTGATTTGCACGCTAACGTGACGTCGAAAATGACCGAACACGCCGATATTATCTGCGCCTATCGCACCTATCCGCACATTGATCAGGTGGCTACCTCAAAACGCGCTGCTGTCGTGCTTGAGCAGGCCATGCGTGGCCAGGTGCGCCCGGTCGTCGTGACGGCACGCCGCGACATGCTGACCGGCCTTGATGATGGTCGGACGACGGTCGACAATCCGATGATGGAACTTCTGGCCCAGGCCGAGGCCCTGGAGACTTCTGATCCCGATGTGCTCCTGATCAGTGTCCATGCCGGATTTACACCTGCCGACCTGTTTGAGGCTGGTCCCAGCGTCAGCGTTACCGGCGATGGCGCCGACCCACGGTTTCAGATGATTGCCGAAACGTTCATGGATCATGCCTGGGAAACCCGGCAATTCGATTCCAATACGTACCTGAGTGTTGACGAAACCGTTTCCACGTTACGCCAACAGTTGGCGCACGGACCCGGAAGCGGCCCGATCATCGTTGCTGATTTTTCTGATAACCCCGGTGCCGGGGCCTATGGTGATTCAACATTTCTGTTAAAGGGCCTCGTTGATGGAGGGTTTGCCAATGCCTGTTTCGGCACCATTTGCGATGCTGACGTCGCGGCCCAACTGGTGGCGTTGGGTGTTGGTGCGGAAGCGACAGTTACGCTTGGCGGACGGATCGATCCGGCATTCGGGCCGCCACTGACCCTGAGTGGCATTGTAACTCAAATTACGGACGGAACCTATGTGGCGCAGGGGCCGCGCTGGAAAGGGGTGACGCATCATCTGGGACCGACAGCCGTCTTTAGGGTCGGCGGGCTTGAGGTTGTGATCGCATCAAATCGGGTTCAGTTGACCGAGGTTGAGGCCTTTACCCATGCCGGGATTGATCCCCGCCAACGCGATATCGTCGCCGTCAAATCGATGCAGCATTTCCGCGCCGCCTTCCAGCCCCTGGCTCGGAATATCCTGATCTGCGATTCCGGGGCGTTAGCCGGACGAGATGTCTCCAAGCTGCCGTTTAAAAATCTGCGACGACCGATTTACCCCCTCGATCCCACGCTGGACCCGACCTGAGCATGGCGCTCTCGGAACCTGTCGCCGACACGCCGCGCCCCGGGGCTGACCCCAACCGCATCAACCGTCCGCTGGAGGCGGCGATGTGGATGCTTGCGTCCTGTGCCACGTTATCGGTGTTGGCGGCGCTCGGTCGGTACCTCGCTCTCGCCGGTGTCGAGCCGTTACAAATTGTCTTCTGTCGCCTGTTGTTTGCCTGGTTGTGTTTGTTGCCATGGCTGATGAAGCGTGGTTTGAAACAGGTTGGCACCTCACAAATCAAACTTTATATGCTGCGTGCAGTGGTCAGCATGTGCGCGATGACAACATGGTTTTACGCGGTTTCGATGATTCCCATTGGCGAGGTCACCGCACTAAGCTTCCTGGCGCCGTTGTTCACCACCGTCGGCGCGGCGTTTGTTCTTGGTGAACTGGTTGGCCTCAGACGGGCGACGGCGACCCTGATCGGGTTTTGTGGCGCCCTGATCATTATCCGCCCAGGATATGTCGATCTCGGGCCGGGCGGCTGGTTCGCTTTAGGCTCGGCCGTATTCATGGGGTCTTCGGCGCTGATTATCAAAACGCTGACCCGTGGCGATGATCCGTGGACAATCGTATTCTTCTCACATCTGCTGATGCTTCCCTTGGCGCTGGTGCCGGCACTGTTCGTGTGGTCGTGGTTAAAACCCGAACTCTGGTTGTTTTTGATGGCGACCGGGCCGATTGCTGTTCTCGGCCACATCACATTTACCAAGGCCCTTTCCGTGGCCGATGCCTCATTGGTGGCGACCGTCGATTTCTCGCGGCTTCCCTTTGCCGTGCTGGTCGGGTGGTTCGTTTTCGGAGAAGTCAGTGATGTGTGGACCTGGGTCGGGGCCGCCGTCATTTTTGCATCCGCACTCTATATCGTTCGCCGCGAAATGCGGCTGAAGAAAGGCCGCTAAAATTCTGATTCGGTCTCTATCGGTGCCGGTCCGTTCACCAGGGGTGCGCCATCGATATAGACCCATTCCTGCAGTCCGGGCATGTAGATCGAGATGTCGTTAAACCCTAAGCGGGTCATCGCATGGGCGTTGGATGCCGCGGCGATGCCGCTGCCGCAATAAATGATGGTTCGCTGATCCCGGCTGTCCGGGAAGCAGCCTGCCAGCTGCTTTTCGGGAAGAAATCGAAATGTCTCTGGATCGACAAGGTCCTCGGCCGGGATGTTCACTGCGCCGGGAATATGTCCGCATAGACCCAGTTGGCTCTTTTCGCCCGTGAACTGAGCTTCGCTGAGCGCATCGATAAGGCGGATCGAGCCGTCATCGAGCGCGGCCATGACAGCTTCCCTGGTGACAAAGAGTTCGGGGCGCGGGCGCGGTGTTAAGATTGCAGTTTCATGTGGCGATGGCGCGGTCGAGGTGGGTCGTCCTTCCGCCGTCCAGCTCTGCCAGCCGCCATCGAGGACGGCGGCGTTGTCGAAACCCACCCAGCGCAGCATCCACCACGTCCGCGCCGCCCACATCGACAGTTTCGCATCGTACAACACGACGCGTTTGTCATCGCCGACGCCAAGCGCTCCCATGGCCGCTGCAAATTGTTCGGGCGTGGGCAGCATATTGCGGAACTGTGTGGCATCTCCGCTCAAATCCGAGGTAAATTCAGCGTATCCGCTGCGATAAATGTGTTCTTTTTCCCAAAGTTCCCGTGCGCTGACGGTTTTGTAATCGCGCCCGTTTGGCCCAGGCTCCGCCAGATTTGTACAGTCAAGGACCACCAGATCTGGGTCGTCGAGGTGTTTTTCCAGCCATGCCGTTGATACCATACTCTCCATCGGTCGTGCCTCTCTTCGTCAGGGTATCGAAAGTTGGACATTATTATACTTCGACGTTGCAGCATATATGTTCAGCTTTTTCACCGCCTATGTGATTTGTCCGGGGACCACCATGAGGACCACCGCAGGGACCGTCGTGTCAGGTTCCAAAATGCCTCCAAAATTTTTGGTTAAAAAACACCTATGTCACCGCATAAGGTCTGTGCCAACCAGACTTAGTTCTGGATGTTTGAGGATTTGCGACCACAGGCCAGGGATGTGGCGTTCAAAAAAGGCCAAGAGTTTAATGATTGGGTTTCCGATGATGATCTTGCAGGTGTTGATGCAAGAGGGACCGTTAACGGCGGCACAGATTGCCACGATGCTGCAGGAGCGAGCCTCGAAGAGGGTGCTGGATTCATCTATAAATTCGACCCTAAAAAATATGGAATCGTGCAAAATGATTGGACGATCCACGGTTCGTCAGACAGACCGCCCCACCGCGTCACGCAGGGTTACTGTCTATACACTACTGCCAGCTGGCCGCGAGCGGGCGGAGCACGCAGTCCGGAACTTGCCAAGCCTGAATTAGCGGGTCATACGGGTGGCCAGCGAAAGTTGCAACGAGCGTCGTCTCTCAATGCCTGATCGGGCTGGCGGGTCTACATCATTCCATTGTATGTTTGCGCAACGTATGTCCACCTGGGTTAGGCGGAATGGCCGGGTTTCGGCATCGGGCAACAGCCAGCGACTGCCCCGGCTGACAATATGAAATATCGCCGAACGGGCCGCCTTTTTCGGTTAACAGGCAACGCATGACATCGCGATGAAACAGAGACAACTGCCAGCTCGTTAAGGAGTTGAATTAATAGGGTTTTGTGTGTGTGGCTGGGGCGGGAGGATTCGAACCTCCGAGTGCCGATACCAAAAACCGGTGCGTTAGACCACTTCGCCACGCCCCAGCAGGTCTTTGATGTGAGCGGCAACATAATGTCAAATTGGCGTCACCGCAAGCACCGGCGTAGGCTGACCGGCGTTCTTTTTAATGTTACCAAATTTGGCCTTTTCCAGATCATCAACAGCATAGACATCGAGCGGCTGATCGCGGCCCTTGACCTGAATGGTGTGGATCGGAAAGGCGGACAAATCGACGCCGGCCAGGCGCGCTGTTCTCGCGGAAATTACAAGTGGCGCGCCCAGTTCCTTGGTTTGAGCCTCCAGCCGGGCGGCGATGTTGACGTTGTCGCCAAGCGCCGAGACGATGGGGCTTTGTGGTGGACCCATGGAGCCGACGATGGCTTCTCCGGCATGAATGCCGATGCCGATCTTCAGGTCCTCCCCCAGTTCATCGCCTAGCCGCCCGTTCAACTCTTCGATCCGGCGGAACATGGCGTTGGCACCTTCAATTGCTTCGCGGCACCCAAGCTCGGTGCCACTTTGCAGGCCATAAATCGCCAACAGGCCGTCGCCGTTGAATTGTGCATAATGGCCGCTGGTCTCTTTGAGCGCCAATGACAACTCGGTGAAAAACTGGTTGAGAATGAAAACCACATCAAACGGCAGGCGTTCCTCTGAAAGTTTTGTCGACCCGCGCAAATCGACGAACAGGTAAGCCACATTAAGCTCGACCCCCTGACGGTAACCGGGCGGGCGCAGGGCGTCTTTCGGGTTGATGTCGGTGCGCACCAGGGCGGCGGCGTCAAGGTCATGGTCCGGGCGGATTTGGCACGCCAGGCGAACGGAAGGAGAGTCAGTGATCCGTGATAGCACTCGTTGCTCTGCTTCATTGGCAGGTGGCAAATGTTCCAAGCCTTTGGAAATACGTACCCGGCATGTTGAGCACCTGCCCCGACCGCCGCAAACGGATGGGTGTGGGATCCCCGCGGCACGGAGGGATTCGAGCAGTGTGGCGTCTTTCTGGACGTCGACGATGAGATTGCCTGGTGTGTATGTGAGTTTTGGTCGACGCCTGAAAACCCGCAGCCGATCGCGGAGCAATCTGGCCAGCAAAATCAAGGCAATTAGAATGACGGCGGTAAGTTGCAGAAGGGTTTCCCATTGCGCGACCAAATTTGGCATGGCCGGGTCAAACCGGGCATCTGCTAGAATCTGTTTCACCCAGCCCGTTTTCTGGGTCAGTTCCCGAACCCCCATACCGGCGCTGATGTAACCCGCAAAGGCCAGGGTTGGCAGCATCAGGGCAAATGAAAAGGCCAGATGGATGAGCCGTTGATACAGCGGTTTCAGGTTGAGCCAGTGGTGCAGCCCAACACAGGCATGAGTCCAGACCACGACCAGGGCAAGGGACTGAACCCAGCCCCGCCAGGGTGCAACGACCCATAGAACATTAAGGGTCGTCGAGTAAGTGGGCTCAAACCCGGCGAAATCATGCAGCCCTCGTGTGCCGGAAATATGGGCGGCCAGCAGGAGCGGCGTAAACAGCCCGGCGACAAGTTGTACTGCTTCCCACAGCGGCATTTTCAAAGTCCGGCGCTGCCACAGGGAGAAAAGTGCAACACCGGCGTGAGTGAAGAAGGAACCGTAGAGAAGAAGTGTGCCGAAGGAGGTGCGCCAGGGGTCAATGAAGTAGCGTGCGCCGACATCAAGCACGTCGACTGAAATGAGACCCAATGCATGATTGATGAAATGCCCGGTGACAAAGACAAACAGGACCAGCCCACTATAAAGGCGCAATCGGTTTTGCATGATAGGTTGTTCCGTCTCCAGTCTCGCCCGGCAGGTTTTAACTTATAGCGCAGAAGGATCAGGCAACAACAGGGGGGGAACGCATCTTCAGGCCGCGATCATCACCATATCCTTAAGAGTGTCGTCGAAGCGGTTCAGGAATTCATCGACAAGGGTTTCATCGTGGGTGATCGACAGATAGAGTTTGGTGCCCATGGGGTTAAGAAAGATTCGCCGTCGAAACAGGCCAAGCATGAGGGCCGCACCCAGTTTTTTATCGCCCTTAAAGGTCGAGCGATAATCAAAAACCGGAGCGTTCGAAAACACTACCTGCGCCAGCGGACCATCACCGATGATCTGGGCATCTAGGTTATGGCCCGACAAAACCGTGCGCATGCCGCAGCGCAGGTAATGACCCATACGGTGCAAATTCTCATACGTGCCGGGTTGGCGGAAGATGGAGAGTGCGGCGTTGGCTGCCGCCGTTGAAATGGGGTTGCCGCCCAGTGTCGAGGCCATCCATACATAGTCTCCGCCGCCGATGCGCTGTTCGCTGACCATCTCCATGATTTCGGCCCGCCCGCCAAAGGCGCCGATGGGATAACCGCCGCCCAACGCCTTGCCGTAAGCGATGAGATCAGGCGTTACGCCGTAATATTCCTGCGCTCCGCCGTAATCCAGCCGGAAGCCGGTCACCACTTCATCAAAAATCAATAGAATCCCGGTGCCTGTACAGAGATCGCGCACGCCCTCGAGAAACCCCGTTGTTGGTGGTGTGCAGCGTTGCAGCGGCTCCATGATAATCGCCGCCAGTTCATTTCGGTTTTCATGAACGATCCGCCGCGTCGTCTCCAGGTCATTGTACGGTGCGACGAGCAGAAGCTCGTTCATGGCCGGTGTACCGGCGCTGGTCAGTTCAGGTTTAGGGAAATCCAGCAGTTTGTTGGGAAACAGGCTGGTGACACCGGCTTCATTGGCGCCGTGGTAGGCGCCTTCGAATTTGAGAATTTTGTTGCGCCCGGTGAAACCACGGGCGACGCGCTTGCAATACATGGTGGCTTCGGTGCCGGATGCACAGAAGCGCAGGCGTTCCGCCGCCGGGCTAATCCGCTGAATTTCTTCGCCAAGAGCCAGAACCTGAGTATTCAGATAGGCGAAATTTGATCCCAGCGGGGCTTGTCGGGAGACAGCGCCGACGACTTCCGGGTGGGCGTGACCGACCAGGCAAGACCCCCAGGCCATGGAGAAATCGAGAAATTCATGCCCCGATGTATCCCAGAGACGTGCGCCTTCCCCACGTTCGATGACAACGATTTCTTCCGGCGGAAGGCCATATTCACCATTTGATATGCCGTCCGTAAAAACGCTACGCGCCCGTTCTGCACCATTGTTCATGTCGGTGTTCCCATAGGATGAGGTCAAATTTTGTAAACTATGGGATCAGCAAATCACTAAATCAAATTTATAAAATTGTAGATAAAACATAAAAAAATTAATATAATGTCTTATGCGCCATACCCAGCTACGTGCCTTCGACGCGGTTGCCCGTTACGGCGGATTTGTCATCGCCGCCGAACATTTGGGCCTGACCCAACCGGCACTGACCATTCAGGTGCGGGCCCTGGAAGATGAATATGCAGTCAAGCTGTTCAAACGTAGCGGCGGCAGGGTCCGTCTGACGGAGGCGGGGAAAAACCTATTTCAGCTAACCCGTGAATTGTTTGCCGTTGAAGATCGAGTTCGCGATTTTCTTACCGACTCAAAAGACCTGGAATCAGGTGAGCTGCGGTTGTCCGTCGATGGTCCGCATCTGGGCATGGCCCTGATCGCCGCCTTTCGCCAACGCTATCCAAAGATCAAGCTGGCTGTGTCTTCCGGCAATGCCCATGCCGTCTGGCAGGATCTGATCGAGGGCCGGGCCGACGTGGTTGTTGTCGCCAATCCGCCCAAAGACCGGCGCGTCGACATCATGCCAATCCGCCGAAGCGGGCTTCATGTGCTTGTCCCGAAAGGTCACGCCTGGGCAACCAGGAAATCTGTCAGGATCAGTGATCTTGCGGGACAACCGGTCGTTTTGCGCGAACCCCAATCGAATACGCGGCGTACCCTGGACCGGGCGTTGGAGGCCAAGGCGATCTCGCTTGACGTGATCATGGAGTTGGGCGGACGTGAAACGACGCTGGAAGCCGTGGCCACCGGGCTTGGTTTGGGTTTTGTCTTTGCTCATGAAGTCAGCGGTGACAGGCGCCTGAAGAGTGTTCCCTTGAGTGGCACAAAAGTCAGCAATCTTGATACGCTGGCGGCCTTGATTAGCCATCGTCGGCGCGGCGTCGTCCGGGCATTTTTTGAGGTTGTCGAAAACTGGCGGACGCTAAATGGAAATCTTGGCTGACAGGGTTCGGGTGTCGCTGACAAGATGTGTCGCGACGGCCCACCAGTCCGGGTGAGCGTCGAGCAGATTACGGGCGGCGACGTCGGCTTCTGACGTCTGTTCAAAAAATCCGAAGCAGGTGGCGCCGCTGCCGGACATGCTGGTGAACAGGCAACCCGGCGTCGTGTTCAGTGCCGTCAGCGTCTCGCCAATGACCGGCTCCAGGGCCAACGCCGGGGTCATCAGGTCGTTGCCTCGGCCATCGCTCAGCATGTCGATCAATTGCCCGGCGGTCTCCGGCGGGTCGGTAAACCGCGCCGGTTTGGAGAAGCCAGCGGTTCTGGCTTTGAAAACCGCCGGGGTCGGGACATCGACACCGGGATTAACCAGAACCATGGGGATCTCCGGTAACTGACCGGCGGGGGTTAGTTGTTCACCGACGCCGCCCATAAAAGCCGCCTGTCCAAACAGGCAGACCGGCACGTCGGCACCCAGGTCAAGGGCCAGGCCGGACAGATCATGCTGCCCCGGGTGAAGGCCCCACAACCTGACAAGGGCGCGGATCGTTGCCGCTGCATCGGCAGAACCACCGCCGATGCCCGATGCCAGGGGCAGGCGTTTGACAAGGGAGATACGGGCTCCGGCAAATGTAGCAGTGACTTCTTGCAACCTTCGGGCGGCTTTGAGCACCAGGTTGCTGTCGTCAGCCGTCAGGCCATCACCGAAAGGCCCGGTGATTGTCAGGCTTAGGTCCGGCGCCTCTTCAACGGTGATTGTATCATGGACGCCAGCAAAGGCCGCCAGGCTGTCGAGCAGATGATAACCGTCGTCGCGCTTTCCCGTCACATGCAGATACAGATTAAGCTTTGCCGGTGCGGGGAGGGAGATCATGTTCCGATTGTCTTAACTCAGGCCGATTGCCAGTTGCCGATCACCCGTTATCCGGCGTCTTTTCGGTTTTGGCAGGAGAGGCTGTATCTTCGTTTTTGATCCCGTGTTTGAGCTTGTCGGTGACGGCAGTTTTCAACTCATCATCGGGTTTCAGGGACAAGGAGCGTTTCCACTGGAAGCGGGCTTCCAGCTTGCGTCCGACTTTCCAGTAGGCATCACCAAGATGATCATTGATAACCGGGTCTTCCGGGCGGTATTCGACGGCCCGCTCCAGCTCCATAACGGCGCTCTTGTACTGTCCGAGCTGATAATAACCCCACCCCAAACTGTCGATGATGTAACCATCATTGGGGCGCAGTTTGACCGCCTTGCGGATCATCTCCAGGGCCTTCTCCAGATTCAATCCGTGTTCCACCCAGGAATAACCGAGATAATTCAGCACGTAGGGCTGATCGGGCTCAAACTCCAAGGCTTTCAGGAAATCCTTTTCGGCCCGTTCCCACTGGTTTTCGCGCTCCAGAACGATGCCGCGAATATAGAGCAGCCGCCAGTGTTGGCGTTTCAAATCACCAACCCGGCTCAGCGCTTCATCGTATTCGGGAATGGCTTCCGCGTACCGTTCGCGGCTTCTCAGGTAATCGCCAATTTTGGTCAGAGGTTCCGGATCGTTTGGGTGGGCCTCGGCGGCCTGTCGCAGCATGGCGATGGCGTCATCGGTCTTTTCCATCTGATGCAGGTTGGCGGCAATCCTGAGAACCGCCGCACGGCCAAATGAGGAGGTGGGATCGACCTCTGCGTAAAAACGGTTGGCCTCAATCAGGCGATCATCCAGCTCCATCAACTCGCCGATCATCGTCTGGGTGATGGGGAATTCCGGTTTCAGGTAAAGCGCCAGTCGCCCCAGAACCAACGCCGTCTCACGGGCCCGTTGCTGGCGCAGCGAATTGGCGATGCCAAATAGGATTTCCGCAGCCCCATCGCTGGCCGTGGCGATTTCAGGTTGTGGTTTGGTCCCTGTGTCCAGGCGTTTGAGGGCCGGTTCAAACAGGGTGCTGGCCGGGTATTCTTTCTGATAACGCTCATAGAGGGCGCGGGCCTTTTTTGTGTCGCCGTGTTGTTCGTAAATGTTGCCGAGAATTTCGGCGAACCGAAAACTCAGCCCATTATCAGGTCCAGCGACTTCCTCGAGTGCCGCCAAAGCGTCCTTGTGGCGTCCGCCAAGTTCCAAAATCAGGCCCTTATGAAGAGCATGAATAGACCCGGTTGAGCCTGCGTCTTCCCGTGATTTGAGCGCCAACAGAGCTTCATCTGTTTTTTTCTGGGCCGCCAGGGCCCAGGCCTGCAGGACCGGTGCCGTCAGCCCGGTCAGGCCGGAATCCGGCAGAGAGTCCAGGCGCTCGGCAGCGGCAGTAAATTTGGCGTTTTTCAAATCATTGATCGCCAGCATCAGATTGGCGATCGAAGATTTTGGTTTTTCTGCGACGTATTGTTCAGCCAGAACCAAGGCTTCCTCAAACCGCCCTTCCATTGTCAGGATGACGAAAGTGCGGCGCAGTAAATCCGGCGCGTCCGGCGCTTCGGCTAGGGCGGCTTTCAGATAGTCGGCGGCGGCGGGAAGATCGCGCGCCGATTCGGCATGGCGTCCGGCCAGGTAATTGCCAAGGGTGGAGGCCCCTGGTACGACCCGGGTTTCGGCGAAAGTAGTTGAAGTTGTGGCCAGCAGCAAAGCGCCGCCGACGATCAATTTTGAAAACCTGAATGTGCTCATACGTTCCTGCGTTCTGCCCTACGTTCTACGGTATTAGCTGTTAACGTAGTTTAGCGCATCCCGGGCGCAAGACCTAATGAGAAAGCATGAGGCGTCGGGCGGTTCACATATTGGGGTAATTTGGCCCGCCGCCGCCTTCCGGCACCACCCAATTGATGTTCTGGGTCAGATCCTTGATGTCACAGGTTTTGCAGTGCACGCAGTTCTGCGCGTTGATCTGCAGTTTCTGTGCGCCATCCTCTTCGACAAACTCATAAACTCCGGCCGGGCAAAACCGTTGTTCAGGCCCTGCGTAGTCGGCCAGATTCACCGTTACCGGAATATCGACGTCTTTCAGGGTCAGGTGAACGGGCTGATCTTCTTCATGGTTGGTGGCCGAGAACGATACATTGGTCAGGCGATCAAAGGTGATTTCACCATCCGGTTTTGGGTAGTCGATGGGTGTGCAGGCTGCGGCCTTTTTCAGGGATTTGTGATCTTCGTGATGGCCGAGCGTCCAGGGCACCAGAAATCCAAGACCCAGATTGTTCATCCACATATCAAAGCCCGCATAGAGCGTGCCTAGCGCAATGCCGAATTTAGACAGGGCGGGGCGGGAATTGCGGACAAGGTGCAGGTCCTTGTAGACCCATGATTTTTTATAAGCTTCTGGATAGGCGGTCAGCTCCTCCTTGCCGTCGCTGCCCCCCTTGATGGCATCGAAGGCGGCTTCGGCGGCCATCATGGCTGTCTTCATGGCATTGTGCGTGCCCTTGATGCGCGGCACATTCAGAAACCCTGCCGAACAACCGATCAGTGCACCGCCGGGGAATGTCAGTTTGGGAACCGCCTGCAGACCGCCTTCGTTGATCGCCCGGGCTCCATACGACACCCGTCGTCCGCCTTCCAGCATGGGTTTGATCGCCGGGTGGGTCTTAAACCGCTGCATCTCTTCATAAGGCGACATATAGGGGTTTTGATAATCGAGAGCGACGACAAAACCGATGGCCAACTGGTTGTTTTCCTGATGATAAATAAAGCTGCCGCCGACCGTGTCGGAAAGTGGCCAGCCCTGGGTATGGATGACCCGACCGGGATGGTGTTTTTCCGGCTCAATATCCCAAAGTTCCTTGATGCCGATGGCATAGGTCTGTGGTTCCACGCCATTGCGCAAGTCGAACTTGGACATCACCTCTTTGCTCAACGACCCGCGCACGCCTTCGGCAAAGAAGGTGTATTTGGCGTGCAGTTCCATGCCCGGCTCGAAATTCGGCCCCGGTTCACCGTCTTTGCCCACCCCCATATTGCCGGTGGCAACGCCTTTGACGCTGCCGTCTTCATGGTAGAGCACTTCGGCGGCGGCAAAACCGGGGTAGACCTCAACCCCCATGGCTTCGGCCTGCTCGCCTAACCAGCGGCACAGATTGCCAAGGCTGAGCGTGTAGCATCCCTTATTGCTCATCAGCGGAGGCATCAGGAAATGAGGCATGGATTTCTGCCCGGTTTCACTCAAAACCCAGTGCAGATTATCCGTGACCTCCACCCCCATGGGCGCCCCTTTGTCTTTCCAGTCGGGGATCAACTCGTCCAGGGCGATGGGATCGATCACGGCGCCGGAAAGAATATGGGCGCCGATTTCCGATCCCTTCTCCAGAACAACAACCATCAGTTCCTGATCGTTGTCTTGGGCCAGCTGCATCAGCCGGATCGCCGCCGACAGACCCGCCGGGCCGCCACCAACGATAACAACATCCACGTCCATGGATTCCCGTTCGATTGTGTCCACTGGTGCTTCCACTGTTTTGATCCCCCAATAAAACAAATGCCGACTAGGGCAAAGTTTAGACCTTAAATGGCAGGAATTGGCAATTGCAAAGGCGCTATTTTATTGTGTGGGAGCGACGTGGATAGACTTGAAATGATGTGCATTGCGTTTAGGCCATGTTAATCTCCGCCCATGACCAGCCCAGCATACGCCAGAGACGTTTTACAGTGGCACATCGGCGCCGGCGTCGATGAGACCATTGGCGACGCGCCGGTGAACCGGTTTGATCTGGTGAGTGCGCCGGTCAGTCCATCAGTATCGCCGAGTGTGCTCCAACACTCATCCCCGCCACCGACGCGCCCGGCGGATACGCCACTTGGCCCAAGCGGCGAAGAAGCGGTCAAATCGGCTTATGAGCTGGCGGAGAAAGCCAGCAGCGTGGAAGAGTTGCGCCTGGCCCTTGACGGGTTTGACGGCTGTGCGTTGAAAAAAACCGCCACCAATCTGGTGTTTTTCAATGGTGATACCAAGGCGCGTTTAATGTTTGTCGGCGAGGCCCCCGGTGCCCAGGAAGACCGACAGGGCGAGCCGTTTGTTGGCCCCAGCGGGGAATTACTGAACAAGATGCTGGCCTCGATCGGTATTGAGCGCAGCGCGGTGCTGGTATCGAACACCGTGTTCTGGCGTCCGCCTGGTAACCGCACGCCGACACCACAGGAAACGGCGGTCTGCATGCCGTTTATGGAGCGCCTGATTGAACTGGTCGATCCGGATATTCTGGTCACGCTTGGCGGCCCGGCGGCGAAAGCCCTGCTCGGCGAGACCCAGGGCGTCGGGCGGCTGCGCGGGAGATGGTTCAGTTATGAGACGGCGCGCATGTCCCATCCCATCGACGCAACCGCCATGTTTCACCCGGCCTATCTGTTGCGCACACCGTCGCAAAAACGCGCCGCCTGGCAGGACCTGTTGAGCATAGAGGACAAGCTTTCCGACTGAAAACCAGCCACATACCAAATATAGATCAAAAATTAACCATATTTCCCATATATTGAGAGCCTGTAAATCAGATTGGGGGAGGCATGGTTGCTCGCCAGAACCTGATCAGGTATACAGAACCGTGCTTTTGGGGATGTGGATCTAATATGTTCAGCGGTTTTGGGTTTTTGAAGCGACTGGGTTTCGTCGCCGTAGGCGGATTCGTGCTAGGTGTCTTGCCTGTGTCGATGGCTCCTGCCGGTGCCACAGACACTTCATCCGATGTCAGTCTTCCTGCCCCCTATCAGGCGGTTTCCGGTTATGGACGCAGTTTTGGTCGTGGCATCGAGATGCCGCAAATCCTGTCAGCGGAAGACGCCGGGCTGTATCGTCGTATTTTCGAGGTTCAGGAAGGTGGCAACTGGCGTCAGGCAGACAAACTGATCGGTCAGTTGGGCGACCCTGTTTTACTTGGACATGTTCTGGCCCAGCGTTACCTGCACCCGACCAAATACCGCTCCAAATATCGCGAGCTCAAGGATTGGCTGGCGCTGTACAACGATCATCCGGAGGCCCCCCGCCTGTACAAGCTGGCGCTGCGTCGCAAACCCGGAAACTGGAAAATGCCGAAAGCCCCGGCCCGTATTGCGCCAGTTAAAAAATCAACCGAGCCGACAACAGATACTGGGGTCGATTCGGAGGCCAGAGAGCGGCTCCGCATTCCGTCGAAACGCCTGAGTGCGTCCGGGCGCAGTAAAGTACGCAATTATAAACGCCATATGCGCCGGGCTTTGCGGCGCGGGCATACGCTGGTCGTCAAACGCGCGCTCCAGTCAAAAGACGTGAAAAAACTATTCAGCACGGCAGAGTTTGATGAAGCCCGGGCGAAGCTCGGGCAGGCATATTTCTCCGCCGGACGGGATGATTGGGCACTGCAATGGGCCGAGGCTGCTGCTGAGCGGTCCGGCAAGTACATCCCGCAGGCCCATTGGACGGCGGGCCTTGCCAGCTGGCGTCTGGGACATCAGGAAAAGGCGGCCGATCATTTTGCCAAGGCTGCCGAATTAAGCCGGACCGATGACTGGTTCCATGCCGGTGCGGCCTTTTGGGCGGCGCGGGCCTATCTAGTGACGCGCCAACCCGAACAGGTGAACAGGTTCTTAAGCGAGGCGGCCAAACATCGCCGCACATTTTATGGTTTGCTGGCCCGACGGGTGCTTGGCAAAAAAGACAGCTTTTCCTGGGATCTGCCGGAATCCGGCGGCCAGGCCATCGAAAAACTGGTCCGGATGCCGGCGGGGCAGCGCACGTTAGCCTTACTGCAGGCTGGGCGTGTTAATCGGGCTGAATCTGAACTTCGCAGACTGGCCCTGGGTGCCGACGGGGCGATGGCGAACGGTATTCTGGCGATCGCGGCGCACGGCAACATGGCATCTTTGGCGGTGCGGCTCGATTATCAGCTTTATCCCAATGGCGGTGGATTTGATGGCGCCGCGTACCCCGTTCCGACCTGGGCACCAAGTGAGGGCTTCCGGGTTGACCGGGCGTTGATCTATGCCTTGATCCGTCAGGAATCCAACTTCAACCCGAAAGCCAAAAGCTGGGCGGGGGCGAGAGGTTTGATGCAATTGATGCCGGGCACGGCCAGTTTTGTTGCCCGCGACCGGGCCTATCGTAGCGGCAAACGCTCCAAGCTGTTCAAACCCGAACACAACATTGACCTCGGCCAGCGCTACATCGAGATTTTGCTGAAAAATAAAAAAATCAATGGCGACCTGTTCCTGCTGGCGGCAGCGTGGAATGGAGGCCCGGGTAATCTCAATAAATGGCGGCGCAAAAACAGCTACAAGAACGACCCGTTGTTCTTCATCGAGAGCATCCCGTCACGCGAAACTCGGGTGTTCATCGAACGCGTGCTGGCCAATCTCTGGATATACCGCGATCGTTTTGGTCAAGAGACACCTTCGCTGGATGCCATTGCCCAAGGGGACTGGCCGGTGTATATGGCCTTGGGTCAGGAACCTCAGGAGCTCGCAGAAATCAATGGGACACGCAAATAGGGACGAATTTCTTCCCGTCAATATCGCCATTTTAACCATATCCGATTCACGCACCCTTGAAGATGACCGTTCCGGCGACACGCTGGTAGGGCGCTTGCAGGCGGATGGCCATGTTTTGGCGGACCGCGCCATCATCAAGGATGAAATCCCCGACATTGTCGCTCAACTGAAAAAGTGGATCGATGACGAGACCATTGAGGTGGTGATTGCCACCGGCGGCACCGGATTGACCGGACGTGATGTCACGCCGGAAGCCTTCGCCCAGGTCTGGGAAAAGGAAATCCCTGGCTTTGGTGAACTGTTCCGCTGGGTCAGTTATCAGAAAATAAAAACCTCGACCATTCAGTCTCGCGCCTGCGCAGGTGTCGCCAATGGCACTTATATGTTTGCCGTTCCGGGGTCGCCGGGGGCGTGTAAGGATGCCTGGGATGATATCTTGCATGACCAACTCGATATTCGCCACAAGCCGTGCAACTTTGTCGAGATGATGCCGCGCCTGATGGAACATATGGACTGACCATGAGCAACGCCCCGTCGGTCATATTGTTTGATCTGGGGGGCGTGCTTTTCAAGTATGATCCGGACCGGCGTACCCGGTATATCGCAGAGTCTGCTGGGCTGCCGGTCAGTGAAGTCCAGGCCCGCGTGTTTGATACGGATTTCGACGCAAGGTGTGAATCGGGCGAACTTGACGGCCCGGCCAGCCACGCTGAATTCTGCCGCCTGTTGGGCGTCGAGTGGTCATCTGAGATGTGTCGTGATGCACTTTGTAGTGCTTTTGAGGCGGATGGTATCGTCTTTGGTCTGGCACGCGAACTTACGGCTGTCCGCGATGTTGCCGGTCTGAGCAATAACGGCCAACTCATCAAAGACGGCCTCGCCCAATTACACCCGGACTATGTGGAAGTTTTCGGCGACCGACTTTATTTCTCATCCGATAGCGAACATCTGAAACCAGACCCCGCCGCCTTCAAGACCGTTCTAGGACAATGGGGCAGACAACCAGATGAAATTCTGTTTGTCGATGATGCGGTAGAAAACGTCGTGGCCGCGGCTGATTTGGGGTTTCATATTCATCGATTCTTCGATGCCGAAACATTAGAGGTCGACCTTCGCGGGTTTGGATTGTTGTAAACGGCGTCTGGTCGTCTAGCGCCGCCCTTCTAGAACATGTTTCTCCCCGATAAGCCTTTCATAAAAGAAATCCATGAAGGCGCGGATGCGGGCTGTGTAGCGGAGATCTTCGTGAGTCAGGAGCCACAGGCCGCCACCGCGCTGAACGTCCAGGCCCGGAAAGCGGCTGAGACCGGGTTCCGTATCTGCCAAAAAACAGGGCAGCATCGCCAGACCCATTCCGGCCAGTGCGCCACTGAACAGGGCAAAAAAATTATTGGCTTTCAGGGGCATCTTCGGATTGATCAGGTGTTCGTTCATCCATCGGGCCGATAATAGGTGTGACAGGCTGTCATCGAACCCCAGCCAGGTGTGGGCGGACAGGTCGTCTGTTTGGGCATGAGCTGCGAGATAGTCATAAGAGCCATAAACGGCGAAGGCCAGTCCCGATACACTTCGTCCGACAAGATTTTCAGGTGGATTTTCTGTTGGGCGAATGGCGATATCAGCCTGTCGTTTGGTCAGGTTGAGGTGCTGGCTATCGAGCACGACCTCCAGTTCGATGCCGGGATAGGCCTGATGGAAAGCGGCGAAATGGGGGCCCAAAAACCGATAGGCGAGGGTGTCCGTGGTGGTCACCCGGATACCGCCGCTCAGACGCAGGTCACGCCCCGATAATCTGCGGGTCAATCCGTCGACCTCCTCGGCGATCTTTTCCGCCGAGGCCTGCATTTCCTCCCCCGCCGCCGTCAGCGCGTAGGCCCCGTCGGTTCGATCAAACAAGCGAACCGACTGTTTTTTCTCCAGCGCCAGAACACGCCGATAGACCGTCGTGTGATTGACGCCAAGCTCCCGCGCCGCACCGGCAAGGCTGCCGTGGCGGGCGACGGAGAGGAAATACTGAAGATCGTCCCAGTCCAAAAGGGTTTTCCATTTTGTCTATGTATTGCAAATTTGCAAAGCGATATTGCCATATTAAGGAATTCAATTGCAAATTAGAACTGTATAGGGTTGCCGAAATCAAACGAGTTCATCTTTAAACAATACTGGAGAAGTCAGATGATTGATCAAAGAACGGCCCCTTACGGCGCCCTGCTATTACGTGTTTCCCTCGGCGTGATGTTTATCGCGCATAGTGTTTATCTGAAATTTTTTGTCTTCACCCTGGCCGGAACCGCGCAGTTTTTCGGCTCTCTCGGGTTGCCGGAATTTCTGGCTTATGTGGTGTTTGCCGCTGAGGCCGTTGGTGGGTTGGCCCTGATCCTGGGCGTTCGGGTGCGTCTTGTGTCCGTCGCCCTGATCCCCATTCTGCTCGGGGCCTTCTGGGTTCATAGCGGCAACGGTTGGGTATTTTCTGCCAAAGGCGGCGGGTGGGAATATCCGCTGTTTCTGATTGTCGCGTCGGTGGCGCAGGCGCTGGTTGGCAGTGGTGCTTACGCCCTGACATCGGACATCGGTGAGGATGATGTGGATTTGGTTGCCGAGGCTGCTGAATGAAAGTCCTGATCAACGGGGTCTGGCATGCTGATGCGACGGATACGCCGGCCTTTCGGGTGGCTCGGGCGGATGAACGCAAACGCGTCTTCCGCTCGGTGGTGACGACGGATGGGAACGGTGATTATGTCGCCGAACCCAATCGTTATCACCTTTATGTCTCTTACGCCTGTCCGTGGGCCCACCGGACGATACTTTATCGGCGGTTAAAGGGATTGGACGGTGTCATCGGTTTGTCGGTCCTGCACCCGGTCTGGGGTGGCCCCGAAGGCTGGCAGTTTTGGGATGGCGATCACAGCACGCGCGATCACGTCAACGGCTTCGACACTCTCTATCAGGTGTATCAGGCCGGTAAATCCGATTTTACCGGCAAGGTCACGGTGCCGGTGCTGTGGGATAAAAAAACAAAGACCATCGTTAATACGGAATCGGGCGAAATTATCCGAATGCTTGATCATGCGTTCGATCAATGGGGGGACGCCTCGGTGCGGTTTTATCCAGAACCGTTGCGTGCCGAAATTGATCGTCTTAATGCGGTCCTTCTCGATCGGGTCTGCATGGGTGTCTACAAAGCCGGTTTTGCCTCCGACCAGTACGAGTATGACACGGCGATAACCGAGTTGTTCACGACGCTGGATGATCTGGAAGATACCCTGGTGGGACGTCGTTTCCTGCTTGGCGATCAGATCACGGAAGCCGACTGGCACCTGTTCGCGACGTTGGTCCGCTTCGACGCCGTGTATAACAGCAAACTCAAATGTTCACGATGCAGACTGGTTGATTACCCGGTTCTGGCCCGCTACACGCACCGTCTCTACAGCTTGCCGGGTGTCGCCGAAACCGTGAAGCTCGATCACATCAAGATGCATTATTTTGATGATCTGGGTGTCGGAAATCCGCGGATCATCCCGGTTGACCCGGCCCACGATTTCCGCAAAGCGGCGTAGATTAGGGGGTGCGATTATGTTTCTGTCGACGCAGCAAGTCGGCGCCGTCATCGACGTCGATCAGGGTTTCCAACCAGGCGATCTTTGCCAGGTTGGGCAGATTGGCGCAGGTATCGGCCAGGGCGTGTTCCGTTGACCAGCGCACATTTTCGAATATCGCTGTGATCCTTGGTCGGCGTTTCAGGCCAACCAGCCAGTAGCCACCATCATCGGCGGGGCCAAACACCGCATCATGGGTGCCAAGTGCGGTGAAGGCGGCGGCGATATGAAGTGGGCGGATATCCGGAATATCGGCCCCGATGATGACCACCGGACCCGGATCCAGGGTCTCCATGGCCCGACCCATGCGCTGGCCCAGATCACCATTGCCTTGCGAAAATCTTGAGCACTGAACAGGCCAGACCCGGTCGTTGTGAACTGTGTCGTCCGGGCTGACGGCCAGCCAGGTTGTCCAGCGCGGGTCGGCGGCCAGAGGTCTGCTGACAGCGGCCAGGGTTTGGCGGTAAAATGCCCAGGCGCCGACCCGTCCGATCCCTCTGGCCAGCCGGGATTTAACCCGCCCGATGCGCGGCGCTTTGGCCATAATGACAAGTTGGTTTTTCAGTGACATGTGAACTCAGCGGTACAGGGGGACAATATAAACGGGCGGCACACCCACAAAATAAAGGCCCAGACAAAACAGATTTCTTACTGATCTAAAAACATATCCGTCGCGCTGGAATTTTTCTGCCGACGTAATCGCACTGACAGGTAATTGTTCGAGACGGTGGTTGTTGATCCGGGCGACCAGGTCGACGTCCTCCATCAAGGGGATTGTTTTGTATCCACCGAGCCGGTCGTAAAAATCATGACTGATCAGAAAACCCTGATCTCCATAAGGCAGGCCAAATTTTTGACACCGCCAGGCCACCATCTTTTCCAAACGCCGGGCCGATGTGGAAGCGTCATCGAGGGTGAAGGTGAAGTAGGCGGCGCGAAAACGGTTGTCGGGATCAGCCATGAAACGCCGGACCACCGTCGTCCAGCCCGGTCCCGGCCGGGTATCGGCATGCAAAAACAGCAACCAGTTACCGGTCGCCTGCGCAGCACCTGCGGACAGTTGCGAACCGCGCCCCCGCGGTGCCCTTACCACCTTGAAACCGCGCCGTGACAGCAGTTCTGCCGTACCGTCGCCGGACCCCCCGTCAGCGATGACGATTTCGCACTCGATGTCGCTGTCGGCCAGCCGCTCAAGCGTTGCGTCAATGCGATGTGCGTCGTTCAGGGTGGGGATAACGATACTGAGCATGTCCGGTCGGCAGCTAACGGTTAAACCTGCCCCTCACATAGCACATTCGGCGGCGTTGGTAAGCTGCCAATTAGTCCCGAACCTACAGGGCTTTGCGAAAATGGTAACGGCGGATGCCGCCGCCGATGGTCTTGTTATTTGCCGCTTCGGCGGTTTCTTCACGGATAAGCTTATATCCTGACGCATGATAGAAGGCGAGCGCGTCACCTTGGATTTCCGACGTGCTCAGGTCAAGTCGGGTGAAGGCGTTGTCGTGGCAGTGCTGCTCCGCAAATTTCAGCATCTTGGCGGCAATGCCCTGGCGCCGCTGATCAGGGTTCACATACATTCGGCGCAGTTCCATGGCCCCCGGCCCCGACGGTTCCAGCCCGAACATGCCGACAATCCCGACGTCCGATGTGGCGACCCAGAAACTGCCCCGGTGATCGCTGTAATAGTCTGATATGCGGTCAATTTCTTCGCCCAAAGAGGAAACGATATAAGCCTCGAACGCGTCTTTCATGTCGGCCGGTGCCAGCAGGCGGTTGACCCGGATGAACAGGTCTCGGACCTCCGGCGCGTCGGCCTCAGTAAAGGCGCGTATTGTGACCTTGGTGTTCATGGGGTTCGTCTCAAAGAAAAAGCACCCCACTGACTGGAGCACAGGGCATCAGCTCAGTGGGGTCAGGATGGTGACTGTATGGCGCCCGTGTGGGCGGGGAATGTGACCTGTCGACGTCAGTGTTTTGACTTCAGGTTGTCGACCCAGCGCTCGATGGCGTTAACCGAACGATAAGCGCCGGCAGAAATCAGCACACTTAGCGGGGTTCCCTGTCCGCCGTGGCGATCAAACAGTTCAGGATGGTTCAAACGGGAAGACTGGGTCAGTGCATCATAGGGGTTCATGGTGTTATCCTTTGATAGAATAATTAAAACATTCAGAATAGGATGTTTGCGTTGATTTGAAGATAGTCCCCATGCGGTCTGGTTTACAAACGACCTTTTCTGATCGTATGGTATAGAAAATCTAATTCAAATTGAGGAATGTCATGCGCCGCCTACCGCCCCTTAATGCGATCCGCGCTTTTGAAGCTGCGGCCCGCCATCTCAGCTTCACCAAAGCGGCAGATGAGCTGAACGTGACTCCGGCTGCGATCAGCCAGCAGGTGCGCAACCTGGAAGACATTCTCGGCGTGCCGTTGTTTCGCCGGTTGACCCGCGCCCTGCTGCTGAGTGAGGCCGGGCAAGCCGCCTTGCCGATACTGGGGGAGGGGTTCGACCGGCTGGAGGACGGCATCGAGCGGATCCGCGCGACCAGCGAAAGCGGTATCCTGACTGTCAGCGCAGCGCCCAGTTTCGCCGCCCGGTGGCTGGTCCGCAGACTACCCAGATTCGAGGCCCGCCACCCGGAAATCCGCATTCGCCTCGATCCGACGCTGCATGCTGTTGATTTCGAACGTGAAAACGTTGATATCGCCATCCGCTTTGGCGAAGGCAACTATCCAGGCATGCGCACGGATCGCTTGATGACGGAAAACATCAGCCCGGTATGCAGTCCCGGACTGATGAATGGGGACAATCCCTTACGTGAACCCTGCGACCTCGCGAATCACGTATTGCTGCACACTGATTGGGGACTCGGCAACCCGACCCAACCCGACTGGGCCATGTGGCTGGTGTGTGCCGGTGCCGAAACCGTTAATTCATCCCGTGGTCCGGTATTCACGACGGAAGTCCTGACGGTTGAATCGGCGCTGGAAGGCAACGGCGTGGCGCTTGTCAACCGTGGTATCGTCGTTGATGAAGTCGCCGCCGGGCGACTGGTGTGGCCGTTCGAACTGACCATTGAAACTCACTTCGGCTTTTTCATCATTTGTCCGGAACACACCGCCGACTCCCCAAAAAACGCCGCCTTCCGCCAGTGGCTGCTTGACGAAGCACGGGCGGATGGGAATGTTTAGAGAGGCTGCGCATAAATGACTGAGACTCCCCCTAATTTCCTGACCCTTTTCGGCGAAAGGGCCAAATAAAATTTTGCCAATTGCCTAACAATTTCCTAGAGGATTTGGTATTATTCTGTTTACGTCCGCGTAGCCGAATGGGGAATGGAGTGGATCGTGGATAAGGATTGGAACCTTAGCGACGTCGAGGTGTTCCTGAACGTTGCGGACCTGAGTTTGCGCAGCAGCATAAACATTGTTCTGCGAAATCATGGGGCCCGTAAAATTCAGTTTGGGCAGTCACTCGCCGAAATGTCATCTTATCTGGAGCTTGAAACGCCGGACCTGCTCATTTGCAGCACGCATTTTCCGGACGGCGAGTTGTACCCGGCACTGCATGATTTAAGACACCACAAGTGGGGCAAAAATCCGTTTGTCCCGATTATAACCGTAACCAATGATCCCAATACAGAAACTGTCAAACTGGTGTTGGAGAGCGGCGCCGATGACCTGCTGATTCCTCCGATATCAACCAACCAGCTACTAAGTCGAATTGATGGATTGGCCAAGCACAGAAAACAATTTGTCGTCACGACGGATTATGTGGGACCGACCCGGCGGTCAAAGGGTCAAAGCCGCGGAACGGAAATCCCGATGATTGATGTTCCAAATACCTTGAAGACAAAAATTTCGGGGGAGCGAAATACCGCAGATCTGGCAAGCGCCATTGAATTGGCTTTAGCTGAAATCAACGTGCAAAAGATTGAGCGTCACGGCGTTCAGCTCGTTTATTTGGCAGAACGTATCGTTGATCCCAAGCACCCTGACCGGCTGATCGAAAATTCAGGTTCGAAGCTTGATAAACTGATCGAGGTCGCAGAAGAAGCCCGCAGCCGTATGATGTCGACAAAATATGAACATACGTCGACTTTGTGTGGGTCGCTTTTGGAAGTTGCATACAATATTCGTGAAGCTGGCAATCATCCGGCGGGCAAAGATTTGAACCTTCTAAACCCCATTGCTCAAGCAATTCAGGTTGGATTCACAGACAGTGAAGCGGCTAACGCTGCCCACGCGATCGCCGACTCGGTGGCACGGGGCGACTAGGCACCGGTTCTCTAACCCACAACGGCGCAATTGTCCTACAAACAGGCCGAGTAGTCTGTGGAACGCAAAATCAAAGATAAAGCGTGTAGGTTCAGAAATTTGTTCTGTTTTTGTTCTTTTTAGCATGTTACCGTTTGGTATGGTTGATATCATTCCCATACCCCCAAAAAGAGGTCGCGCCGCCGTCTCGAACGCCAGCGGACGGTTCGATACTTTGTCTCATCACCCTATTGATGACGGGTGGCTAAAGGGTGGGGAAGGTGAAGAGGATGACGCATTTCCACTACCCAGACTGAAAACCGAAATCATCGAAGAGCAGGCGAAAAAGATCATCTCCTGGAACGCCTCGCCGGATCTGCCGTTTGATCGTTCGATCAATCCTTATCGGGGCTGTGAACACGGCTGTATCTACTGTTTTGCCCGCCCCACCCATGCCTATCATGGCCTCTCGCCGGGACTGGATTTCGAAACCCGGTTGTTCTCCAAACCCGACGCCGCCCGGTTGCTGGAGGCCGAACTCAGGAAACCTGGCTATATCTGCAAAACCCTGCAGTTGGGTGCCAATACGGACCCCTATCAGCCCATTGAGCGCCGGCTAAAACTGACCCGTTCGATCCTTGAGGTGTTGTCGGCATTCAATCACCCGGTGACCATCACCACCAAATCCGATCTGGTGTTGCGGGATCTGGATATTCTTGTGCCGATGGCGGCGCGGGGGTTGGTTGCTGTTGGCCTGTCGGTGACGACGCTGGACGTCAAACTGTCACGGCAAATGGAACCACGTGCCCCGACACCCAGGAAACGCCTCGCGGTGATCCGGCAATTGAGTGACGCCGGTATTCCGGTTCGTGTCATGTGCGCGCCGATCATACCGGCTCTCAATGACTGGGAGTTGGAGCGTATCCTTGAAGCCGCGGCTGATCATGGGGCGACAGGAGCCAATTATATCCTGCTCCGTCTGCCCCATGAATTACGGGACCTGTTCCGTGAATGGTTACAACGCCATCTGCCGCTGAAGACCAATCATGTGTTGTCGTTGATGAAACAATCGCACCAGGGGTCGCTCTACATTTCCGGTTTTGGGACACGCATGAAAGGCAGCGGTAAATACGCCGACCTGATCGCCAAGCGCTATTACCTGGCCCTTAAAAAATATAACCTGACCGGGCGCACCAGAGATGAATACGCGCTCGATTGTTCACAGTTCATCGCACCGCTGGCCAAGGGCGATCAGCTGGCTCTTTTTTAGCTCGATTTGTGTAGAATCCGGTTTTTGTGCGGGGTCCTCATGTTAGTGTAAGCGCATGGAGGCGGAAGTACATTCTAACCTGACCGGCATTGCGGCGGTCGCGCTGGCGGCGCTTTTATGTGGCATTGCCATGGAACGCCTGCGTCAACCGGCGCTGGTGGGGTATATTCTGGCGGGTGTGCTGCTCGGCCCGTCGGGTTTTGCTATGGTCGAAAACCGCCAACAGATTGACGTTCTGGCGGAACTTGGCGTGTTGATGCTGTTGTTCATCGTCGGCATGGAACTGTCGCTGCGGTCTTTCCGACGGCTGTGGAAGCTGGCCGTGGTGGCGACCTTGGTGCAGATCGCCGCGTCGGTCATCGTCATGCTGATCCTGTCCCGGGTTTTTGGCTGGACACCCGAACTGGCTATCCTGCTGGGTTTTGTTGTCGCCGTTTCATCAACCGCCGTCACCATCAAGATCTTGGAAGATATCGGTGAACTCAGAACCCGTGCCGGTCGGGTTGCCGTCGGCGTATTGATCGCCCAGGATCTGGCCGTGGTGCCAATGATGCTCGGCATTTCAGCCATGGGCGGCGACGGGTTCGACTGGTACGCCTTGCCGAAAATCCTATTTTCCGTGGCCTTTCTGGTTGGCCTGATCCTGTTTCTGTCGACCGGGCGGAAGCTACGCCTGCCGGTTCTGGAACTGGCAGCGGGAAATGCTGACCTGCGTCCCTTAAGCGCCCTGGCGTTCTGTTTCTGCCTGGCCGCCCTGTCGGGTCTGCTTGGCCTTTCAGCGGCTTACGGGGCCTTTGTTGCCGGGTTGATCATCGGCAACAGCGCCGAGCGTCGTTCCATGCTCGATGCGACGATGCCGATCCAGAGCATTCTGATGATGGTGTTTTTCTTGTCGATCGGTCTGCTGATTGATTTCGACTACATGTGGGCCAACCTGAAAACCGTGCTGACGGTGTTCTTCCTGATCGCAATTTTCAAAACCGTTCTCAATGTCGCCCTCCTCCGGACCCTGCAACAACCCTGGCACCAGGCGTTTCTGGCTGGGTTGCTGATCTCTCAGATCGGCGAATTCTCGTTTCTGCTGTCGGTCGTCGGGGTTGAGGCTGGTGTCATGACCCGTGATGAAAGCCGTCTGGTGATCGCCGTCACGGTTTTAAGTTTGTCGCTCAGTCCGTTGTGGATTTTCACCGCCCGGCGATTGCGATTGCTTGCCGAATACGGGGTAACGGAAGCCGGTGAAGTTCTGCGCCTGGTCTATGGGCCAGAGGCGGAAATGGTGGCGATTACCCTGGATACTGCCAAGACGGAAGCCCAGCGCTCGCGTCGGCGGATTGCCTTGTGGTTACGTCGCCATCGTCTGAAAGGCAAACGTCGGCAAGAGGCCAAACTTGCCGACGTCCCTTCCTTGCCGGCATCGCCGCCTGAATCAGAGCCCGGTCCCGCTCCCGAACCCCAGCCATCAACCAAACCCGCTCCAGAAAGCCCGCCGTCTGCGCCGAAAAAGAAAACCAAAAAACCGGCAACCAGAAAACCCGCCGCCAAAAAAACCACCCGCAAGCCTTCCGATGCCTGATTTCGACCTGGAAAAGGCCTGCCGGGCGGCAGGATATAAGATCGTCTGTGGTGTTGATGAGGCCGGTCGTGGACCGTGGGCGGGGCCAGTGGTGGCAGCGGCGGCCATCCTGGATGAAATCCGGTTACCCGGTGAGCTGGCAGACGCCATCGATGACTCCAAAAAGCTGAGCGCCCTCAAACGACAGTCCCTGTTTGCAGCGTTTGGAAACAACATTCAAATCGGTATCGGGCAGGCCAGTGTGCAAGAGATCGATGAAATTAACATTTTGCAGGCCACCATGCTGGCCATGTTGCGGGCCGTCAGGGCGTTGCCGGTAACTCCGGATTTCGCCCTCATCGATGGCAATCGAATCCCTGATCTGGGGGGCATCGAAGCCGACTGTGTGGTTAAGGGCGATGCCCGCAGTCTGTCCATTGCCGCCGCCTCGATTGCCGCCAAGGTTACCCGTGACCGAATTATGAGTGATCTAGCAGAGCGGTATCCGGGATATGGCTGGGAGCGAAACGCCGGTTATGGCACGGCCCAGCATCAAGAGGCGCTGGCCAACCTAGGTGTGACCTCGGAGCACAGAAATAGTTTTGCGCCAATCCGCAAGATATTGGGGGCCTGAATCCTTCAGACTCCACATGTAGAGGTCAAGATCAGTTGCTAACATATTGATTTTATTTAACTCTTGACCCCGACTCTCGGCTTTTGCATGGTGGCGTCCATGGGCAGAGCACAAAATGTAAAACAGGGGAAGGGCGCGGATTTAACGCCTGACTCTATCGCAAAATACCGCAACAAAATTCTTCAGGGGAACTGCACCGAGGTGCTGGATGCCCTGCCGGAGGCCAGCGTCGACATGATCTTCGCTGACCCTCCGTATAACCTGCAACTGGGTGGAGAGCTGTTGCGTCCCAACAACACCAAGGTTGATGGCGTTGATAACGACTGGGACCATTTTGAAGGGTTCAAGGAGTATGACCGCTTCAGCCGAGACTGGCTGGCGGCGGCGCGGCGGGTTCTCAAACCCAACGGCACGCTTTGGGTGATCGGCAGTTACCATAATATCTACCGGGTCGGGACAACATTGCAGGACCTGGGGTACTGGATGCTGAACGATGTGATCTGGCGGAAATCAAATCCGATGCCTAATTTCAGGGGCCGACGGTTCACCAATGCGCACGAGACCATGTTGTGGGTGGCCAAGGACAAGGCCTCGAAATACCGCTTCAACTATGATTCAATGAAGGCCTTGAACGATGACCTTCAGATGCGCTCTGACTGGCTTCTGCCACTGTGCACGGGCGGTGAACGCCTGAAGGAAAACGGCAAAAAGGCGCACCCCACGCAAAAACCGGAATCTCTGCTGCACCGGGTGATTATGGCGTCAACTGATGTTGGTGATGTTGTGCTTGATCCGTTCTTCGGCACCGGCACGACGGGGGCCATGGCCAAAAAACTGGGCCGTCATTACATCGGTATCGAGCGTGATCTCGAATACATCAAGATTGCCCGAGAACGCCTGTCGAAGGTTAAGAAGGTCGCCACCGACGAATTCCTCAATACCCCGATCAAACGCGAACAGCCCCGCATCCCCTTTGGCTGGCTGGTCGAAAAAGGTATGGTCCGTCCGGGCCAGACGCTGACCGATATGCGCCGTCGTCACTCGGCCCGGGTGCGCGCCGATGGCACCCTGGTGACATCTGATTTCAAGGGCTCAATCCATCAAGTCGGGGCCTTTGTGCAGAAAGCTCCGGCGTGTAATGGCTGGCAGTTCTGGTGCGTTGAGGAACGCGGCAAGATGGTGCCGATTGACATCTACAGGCAGCAACTCAGGGCCGAACTCCACTGAATTTTTCAGGCCCCGAGCCCGACAGTTAGATATCCGGGCAAAAGTCCGGGGTTTCCCAGGGAGGGAAACACGGAAAAGGCGGAACCAAAAGTTCCGCCTTTTTTTATTTCACCGCGGCCAGGCAGTCGCGCCGGATACCGACCGCCATGGTCCGGTGTTCTTCTTCCTGATCCCACGATTTTTCACGCATCTCGATCAGGTGGGCCCGCTTTTTTTCGTCGGTGACAGCAGCCAGATGTTCATTGATCTGTTTGATCCCGGCAATGCGGTTGCGTTCGATGGTGGTCAGCAGTTCTTTATGGTCGGCCTCGCAGACGGCAGCAGTAAGCTTGCCGGCACCTGCATCACCGACATATCCCAATGTCACCAATGCGGGAAGGACCAAATAGGTAAGGGTACGTGTGATCATGGGGCGATTAACGGGTCGGTTCCGGCGTATCGCCCGAATAGTCATAGAACCCGCGACCGGTTTTCCGGCCGAGCCATCCGGCTTCCACATATTTGACCAGAAGCGGGCAGGGCCGGTATTTGGTGTCGGCCAGTCCATCATGCAGCACATGCATGACGGCAAGGCAGGTATCGAGGCCGATGAAGTCGGCCAGTTCCAGCGGTCCCATGGGGTGGTGTGTGCCGAGCTTCATGGCCGTATCAATGGCCAGCACCGATCCGACACCTTCATAAAGCGTATACACTGCTTCATTGATCATCGGCAGCAGGATGCGGTTAACGATAAAGGCCGGGAAGTCTTCCGCGTTGACCGGTTTTTTACCGAGTTTTTCGGCCAGTTCTCGAATGATTCTGTAGGTGTCTTCATCGGTGGCAATGCCGCGAATGATCTCGACCAGTTCCATACGGGGAACCGGGTTCATGAAATGCATGCCGACAAATTTTCCCGGACGGTCCGTTCGGGCGCCAAGGCGGGTGATGGAGATCGATGAGGTGTTTGATGCAATCAGCGCGTCATCAGAGATGTTGGCGCAGATCTCAGCGATGATGGCTTTTTTGACGTCTTCGTCTTCGGTTGCCGCTTCGATCACCAACTGGCAGTCTCCGAAGCTGGCATAGTCAGAGCCGTGGGAAATACGGGAAAGGGCTTCCATTTTTCCGGCCTCATCAAGCGCGCCTCGCTTGACCTCCCGATCGAGGTTGGCGGAGATTTTGCCAATTCCAGCAGCCGCCAGATCGGCGTCAACATCGAGCAGATGGACGTCAAATCCGGCCTTCGCACAAACATGGGCGATACCATTGCCCATCTGCCCGGCTCCGACAATTCCGATCTTCTTTATATCCAATGACATCAGTTGCTTCCTTTGAGCGGGGCGTGTCCGCGCGGGTTATTGTATTGTTAGGTTAAACGGATCAACCGTCCAGTTCTTTCGAGAATTCAGGTACGGCATCGAACAGGTCGGCAACCAGACCGTAATCGGCGACCTGAAAAATCGGCGCTTCTTCGTCCTTGTTGATGGCGACGATGACTTTGGAATCTTTCATTCCCGCCAAATGCTGGATGGCGCCTGAAATGCCGACCGCAATATATAGATCCGGTGCAACCACCTTGCCGGTCTGTCCGACCTGATAGTCGTTGGGAACAAACCCAGCATCTACGGCTGCGCGGCTGGCGCCAACGGCGGCTCCCAGCTTGTCGGCGACCGCTTCAAGCATGGCGAAATTTTCACCTGACTGCATGCCGCGACCACCAGAGATAATTACCTTGGCGCTTGTCAGTTCCGGTCGTTCGGATTTTGTCAGTTCGGCACCGACAAACGATGACAGACCTGCATCCTCAGTCGCTGCGACATCTTCGACAGAGGCGCTGCCGCCGTCTGCGGGGGCCGCATCAAAACCGGTGGTTCGGACGGTGATGATCTTGATAGCATCGCCGGATTTGACCGTTGCCATGGCATTGCCGGCATAAATCGGGCGGACAAAGGTATCTTCGCTTTTGACAGATACAATTTCTGAAATCTGCGCGACATCCAGCAACGCGGCAACGCGCGGCATGACGTTTTTGCCGCGTGACGTTGCCGGAGCCAGGATGTGGCTATAGCCGGGAGCCAGCGAGACCAGCAACAGCGCCAGGTTTTCAGCCAGATCGTTGGCATAAAGGCTGCTGTCAGCTTTCAATACTTTCTGAACGCCACTGATATTGGCGGCGACATCAGCCGGAGCACCACAGTCTGACCCGGCGACCAGCACATGGACATCGCCCAGCTCGGCGGCGGCGGTTACGGCATGAAGAGTTGCGGGTTTCAGTTCCGAATTGTCATGTTCGGCTAGGACAAGAATGCTCATTATATGACCTTCGCTTCGTTCCGGAGTTTTTCAACCAATTGGGCGACGTTTTCGACGATCGTGCCAGCTTCGCGCTTGGGCGGTTCGGTAACGGAGACCACGGTCAGGCGCGGCGTCACATCAACACCCAGTTCATCGGGGGTGGTCGTATCGATGGGTTTTTTCTTAGCCTTCATGATGTTTGGCAAGGATGCATAACGCGGCTCGTTGAGGCGCAGGTCGGCGGTCACAACAGCCGGCATCTTCAGAGATACATTTTCCAGCCCGCCATCGACTTCGCGGGTCAGCTTCAGGGCGTCACCGTCAACGGCGATCTTGGAGGCAAAGGTGCCTTGCGACCAGCCAAGAAGCGCCGACAGCATTTGTCCTGTCTGGGCGCAATCATCGTCAATTGCCTGTTTGCCGACAATGACAAGATCGGGATTTTCTTTTTCGATCACGGCCTTGAGGCACTTGGCAACACCCAGCGGCTCCAGGTTAGTGTCGGTTTCAATCAGGATGCCCCGGTCAGCGCCCATGGCAAGCGCCGTGCGGATGGTTTCCTGAGACTGGCTCGGGCCAATGGAAACGGCAATCAGCTCCTTGGCCGTTCCGGCTTCCTTGAGCCGCATGCCCTCTTCGACAGCGATCTCATCGAACGGATTCATGGACATTTTTACATTTTGGGTTTCGACACCTGTCTGATCAGAATTGACTCTGATTTTGACGTTGTAGTCGACAACACGCTTTACAGCGACCAGGACTTTCATCTACGGCTAACCTTAAAAAAAGAGTTGGAAATCCAGGTCCTGAAACAACACAGGACCCCCCCCTTCAGTACGGAACGAAAAGCCTATAAATTTCTCTTCGCAGGCGCACAATAGGACCAGGAAAACTCTCGGTCAAGGCACCTGTGCGCAATGATTTATCCCGTTTGCGACGCAACAGAATTAATTTCAGGGATGACGTTTTGATGTGGTTTTAGCGGTTTCCGCCGGGAACCCATAAAACATCCAGCTTGCCGTCGTCGTTGACGTGGCGGGCGAGCTGAAACAGGTGGTCGGACAGGCGGTTCATATATTTGATGGCATCCGGATTTACCGGCTCGACTTCTGCCAGTTCGGTCATCAGGCGTTCACCGCGTCGGACCACGGTACGGGCAAGATGAAGCTGCGCCCCCGCTGGGCTGCCGCCGGGCAGAATGAATGACGTCAGGGGCGCCAGATTTTCATTCATGGCGTCGATTTCGCGTTCAAGTCGATCCACCTGCTCGGGCACGATGCGCAGCGCGCCTTCGCTTCGCTTGCCGCCTTCCGGCGTACACAAATCGGCCCCCAGATCGAACAGATCATTCTGGATGCGCGCCAGCATGGCATCGGCCTCACCTTCGGTATGCAGGCGGGCAATGCCGATTATGGCGTTGGCCTCATCCGATGTTCCATAGGTCGCGACCCGCAGGTCGTGTTTCTTGACGCGCCCGCCGCTGCCCAAAGACGTCTCACCTGAATCACCGCCGCGCGTATAGATTTTGCTAAGGGTTACCATAAATCAGCTGGCTGCTATATATGCGATAACCGCCAGCGTCGCCACGGCGATGCCTTGAAACAATACCCTGAGACGCATCAGATGGTTGGCATGTTTCTGGTAAAAAGGTCCATGAACGGCAAACGATAAAATGCCGATGACCAGCACGACAACCGTCGCCAGAATACCAAGGCCAAGGAAGAGTCCGAGAAAATTTTCCATACCCGAAAATATAGTGATTTTAAGCGGGTCTGTCGACGTTAAGTTGGTTTGTTATTTTCTCTCAAAAACCCAATCAGAGCTGCGTTAAATGCATCTTTCTGTTCGATGTTGGGCAGATGGGCGGCGCTTTTGAGGATGACCAGCCGTGAGCCTGGAATCCCATTGTGCAGGATTTCAGCCGATGACACCGTGCATGATGGGTCCTGCTCGCCAACAATCACCAGCGTCGGTGCCGAGATGTTGACCAAGATGTCGCATTGCTTCATGTCGCGGATGGCCCTGGCGCAATTGGTGAAACCCTGGACCCCCGTCGCCTGGATCATGGTGCGGATTTTATCAACGGCGGCGGATTCTGAGTTTCGGAACGGTTCGGTAAACCAGCGGCCGAGGGTGCCTTCACACAGAGCATCGATGCCGTCGGTTTGCGCCGTTTCAATGCGCGCATCCCAAAGCGCGGCCGGCGGCATATGGCAGGCCGTGTCGCACAGCGACAGGGAGATCACCCGGTCCGGGTATGTGGCCCCCAGAAGCTGGGCGATCATGCCACCCATGGAGAGGCCGACAAAATGAACCTTGTCGATCTTAAGGGCATCAAGCAACCCGATCACGTCTTCAACCAGTAAACCGATTGAATAGGCGTCGGCTGGTGCGTCGGTGCCGCCGTGCCCGCGGGTATCATAACGCAGCACCTGAAAGTCTTGGGTAAGCGTCTCAATCTGGTCGTCCCACATGCCGTAGCTCGACATCAGGCTGTTGCTCAGCATCACCACCGGCGCATTGGGCGCCTGATCTTTTTGGGTGTCCAGACGATAGTTTATGGTGATGCCGTTTGCCGAAAGGGTGGTTGTCATTTATGGGCTCCTGCTATGATCGATGGCGACCATAACCACGCGGCGGGTCTCATGCAAATTCAACAACAAACCTGAGGAGGCGCGCGGATTTGTTCGGGCCATCGTCAGGCTTCCTCATAGAGATCAAGCCCGGCCAGGGTGGTTTTGGCCGTGATCCAAAGCTCGTCTTCGTTGCTAATAACCTTGCACATGACGTTTAGGCCGATCAGCAGGTTTTGCAGAGCCAGTGCCTTGGCATGGAGATCGGTGTCGGCGGCTATTTCATCTTGAGCAACGCCCCAGGCGAGCAACTTCTCAATGTGGGATATGTTGCCGAGAACTGCGTCTGCCAGGAGCGGCCCCAAGTCCTCATGGACATTGCACAGCTCGGTTACACTGTTGATGGCCAAACAACCGCGGCGTTCCGGGTCGGCAGTACTGGCTCTACAGGCGTGGCGAAAAGTGCTGGTGAGCAGTTTTTTGATGGGTACGCCCGGCGTGGCGGTTGCCAGTGCCGTGTCGGGCGATTTACTAAAATAGAGATCCAGGGCCTCCCTGAATAACGCCTCGCGGCTGCCAAAGGCGTTATAAAAGCTGGAGCGCGTGATTCCCAGTTTCTCAGACAAGGCTTTGACTGAGCTGGCCTCATAACCGTTTCGCCAGATCTCGTTCATGGCAAACTCAACGGCTTCATCTCGGTTGAACTTGGACGGTCGTGCCATGGCGTACCTCAGTTAGGCGTGTATTTAAAATAGGGCAAAATTATTTTTGTACAGTGATGGACATAACAATTTTAATATGTTTTATACATACATGATCAAAACGGTTATCGTCAACTTTAACAAAGATCGGAAAACACCATGACAGCCTTTTTCATTGGCATGACATCTATCAAGGATGCAGAAAAATTTCAGGACTATGCGGCCAAAGCGGCCCCGACGTTTGCACCCTTTGGGGGCAAAATGGTTATCCGTGGCAAGGCGGAGCAGGCCTTGGCGGGCGAAGCCAACCATCAGGCCGTGGGTATTGTCAGCTTTCCCGACATGGAGGCCCTCAACAACTGGTACCAGTCAGACGCCTATCAGGCGCTGATCCCCTTGCGGAACGCCGCCGCCGACATGGACCTTGTTGCCTATAGCGAACCGGCTTAAAGGAAGAAAAGGGGGGCAGGTTGCGTTTGCTAGCCTGTGCAAATCGTCTCGCCGTGATCCGAGGTCAGGACGAACTGTAGCCTGTCCCATTAGTCTTTAGGTGACTTTGGAATTGAGAAATCAAATTTGGCGGCATACCCGCCGTCGAAAATTCTGGCGACCCGTGCGGGCATATTCGCCAGGCCGGGAAGATTCAGAAACAAAACCTGACCGGGAACGACAGGTTCGCTGGTTGGGGCCGCGTCCTCGGAGTACATAACTGCGGCACCGCCAACAGACATATCATGAAGTGTTCCACCACCGTAAGGATGACCACCGTTAACGGTCATCTCCGTTTCAACCAGGTCCCGCTGATGTTTGCGAACCTCTTTGTCGCCCATTTCCAATTTCCAGCAAACATTTTCGATAGGCGCCGTTATACCCTAGAAATGGTATCACAGGATGACCACGGAATGAACGTATTGTTAAAGTGTGTGAATGGCGAGGGGCTTGGATGTTTGAGACGGCGTAGTTCCGAGATCACCGGATAAAATTCACAGCGACGTTAGATGACAGCTTTTGAGTAAATATCAGTCAGTATATTTAGGCGATCAATTTGGCAGGGGGTGACCCAAAGCGGCCTTCCCGGATACCTAGACACCCGCCCCGGTAATCTGAAATGCCAACGTTTTTGGTTTGAAATTCAACTCCTTGAAGGAGCGTTTCATCAAGACCCCGTCGCACACTTCAGTAACAAGCGAATATCCGTTAGCTGAATAATCTGTTGATGTTACTGCAAGGCGACTTCATTTTGGTAGCATGTTATGATGAGAGACTGAGATTGCGAAAATTGGCATCAAAAGTAAGTCGAACTTTCTATCGTACGTACAAATTAGCACTACCAATCACTGAGCAGAAACGCGAAGATTAGTGAGATCATTAACGCTGTGATCATATGGGACCCTACTCTTCCTGTGGACATAGAACGGGTAATTTCCACCGCGTTTGGCATTCTCTTTCCCGAAATAGATCGAAAGTCTCCACCACCATGAACCGACTCGTTTTGAACCGCCAATTCAGCCTCGATTTGTCCCAAATTCTTCTTTCCTGATTTGTAACCAACCTTTAGCCACCATACAGTTAAAATGACCAAGTAGACTAGCGCACTGCACCAAACAGCTTTTTCGGAAGGATAGCCATAGAGATAAGTAGCGCCTAACACGGTCAGCGATGCAACGCTTAGCAGCGCCCATCGATTGGTGGAAAATATTAGTCTTTCCTTAATTTCATCAACGTAGACAAGCTTCGCACTTTTATAATTATTCTTGTGACGCTCATTTAGTGAGTAGTCTACCGCAGTACTCTTCCAGAGCGACGCCAGAATTTCATATACAAAAACTGTTAACGGGATGGCTGCTACAAAGAGAACGACATCAGGTATTTTCCACTTTGTTATATCAAGCTCAGACATCAAAATGCTTGCCAATAAGGCAATACTCCATCCAATCAAGAGCAGAAACAAAGCAGTCAACCCAACTCTCTTTTGAATTAACCTTAATACATTCTTTGGCTTCGTTTTTTCCGGATCCCAAATATCGATTGCCACTTCAAATTCCTTGCCAACCGTTACCCGCGCTTCGACGAAAAAGTAAATGGCAAAAACAAGAAACGCGTAACTAGACAGGCCGGTAATATCTATGTCCAACCTCGCTAACAATGGTCCTAAATACACCTTTAATGTTTCCGCCACCGAAGAAGACCATTCACGATATGTCGTGATTATTTTGAGGGGGATGCCGCTATACGCTATCCCAAAGAATTTACTTAGAATAACAGAAATTACGAGCGTCCAAACAAACACGAAAGTGGCAACCGCTCTTGCATCTCGTCTAGTCAAACGACCAGATTCAATAACACGATTTATTCCAGGTTGCCCCGCCTCGTCAAGCTTAGCCATCTTCTCTAGGTTCGCCATACTTCTATTCTACTAATATTCAATTTAGCTTAATCGGTTTTCACTTATACGTTTTACAAATATGAGATGCGAACTTTATACGCACCCAAAAGAATTCGCATGCTTTATATAACGGTATTGGAATATCAAAAAAACAAAGTCTGCCTATAGGCGGCAATCAGCGGATGCGTGCAATTAAGCGACAAAGACCCTGTGCTGGAATTTTCCTATTATCCAATGGCTCCTTTTGGCTAAAATTTGCCATCAATCACAGCCCTGTTTCACGACTGTATCTGTAAGGGAAGCCGACATCTCGATCCTACAGTAAACTTTTGCACTTTGCCATAATAAGAACATATTCATATGTTAGGCAGAATATACACGGGCGGTTGCGCCGGGTGTGGGTCCGTTTCGGGCCGTGCATGATTGTCATTTTGAAGATGTTTCTGTGCGCCGACCGGCAGGGCTGGCGACAGGATTTTTGTGGCATTTGTGGTAAACGTGGCGGTGCCGATGAAAAACACACACAAAACCGCACAAAAACGCGCATTTCAAAGCTTCATGACCAGACGCCGGTGCGGGCGGTAAAGTGTAGGGATTTGTGGGGAAATGTCGTGTTTTTGTTGGGTTTTTCGGGTGCCTTGCTCGGACGCGCCCTAGTTCCGCCCGCTCAGCAATCCGCGGGCGATGACGTGGGCCTGAATTTCCGCAGCCCCTTCGAAGATGTTGAGGATGCGGGCGTCGCAGAGCACGCGAGATATGGGGTATTCGAGGGCGTAGCCGTTGCCGCCGTGGACTTGCAGCGCGTTGTCGGCGTTTGACCAGGCGACACGGGCCGCCAGCAGTTTGGCCATACCGGCTTCGATGTCGCAGCGCCGGTCGGAGTCTTTCTCGCGGGCGGCAAAATAGCTGATCTGGCGGGCCATCATGGTTTCCACCGCCATCCAGGCGATTTTCCCGGCGACCCGGGGGAATTTATAAATCGGCTTGCCGAACTGGATGCGTTCGGTGGCGTATTTGAGCCCCAACTCCATGGCGTTCTGGGCGACGCCGACGGCCCGCGCCGCGGTCTGAATGCGCGCCGACTCGAACGTCGCCATCAATTGTTTGAAACCCTGTCCTTCGGTGCCGCCCAAGAGAGCGGAGGTCGGGACTTCCATTTGATCGAAACCGAGTTCGTATTCTTTCATGCCGCGATAGCCCAGCACTTCGATCTCGCCGCCGGTCATGCCGTCTTTGGGAAAAGGATCGACGTCGCTGCCGCGCGGTTTGTCGACCAGCAGCATGGACAGGCCCTTATAGCCGGGCTCGTCTGTATTGGTGCGACACAGCAGGGTCATCATGTCGGTTCTGGACGCATGAGTGATCCAGGTTTTGTTGCCGGTGACCCGGTAGACGTCTCCATCTTTACTGGCGCGGGTTTTCAGCGACGCCAGATCGGAGCCGGTATTGGGTTCGGTGAACACCGCGGTCGGCAGGATTTCACCGGAGGCAATTTTTGGCAGGTACGCGGCTTTTTGCTCATCCGTGCCGCCAAGGCGGATCAGTTCGGCGGCGATTTCAGAACGTGTGCCCAGCGAGCCGACACCGATATAACCGCGTGACAGTTCTTCGGTGACCACGCACATGGCGGTTTTGCCCATGCCGAGTCCGCCGTTTTCTTCGGGGATGGTCAAACCGAAAACGCCGAGCTCACACATCTGATCGACCACGTCCATGGGGATCAGCTCATCTTTGAGGTGCCAGTCGTGGGCGTGCGGTGTGACTTGTTCCTCAACAAAGCGGTGGAATTGATCGCGCACCATGTCGAGCGTTTCATCGCCAAGGCCGAGGTCTCCGAAATGCCTGTCTTCGATCAGTTCGGCGATACGCATACGAACGGCGTTGGTATTGCCGCCCTTCATGAGGCTCGTTACGTCGTCGCTATAAAACGCGTGAAGGGCCTCGTCGCCGACGCCGATATCGGCCGGGCGGACGACTTCGACCTGGGAAATGGCGATGCCACCGGCAAGTTGTGATAAATACTCGCCGTAACCGCATTGCAGCATCAGGCTTTCAAGCTCACCAAACTTGCCGTTGCTGTCCAACCGTTTTGCCCAATCCAGCAATTGCCGCAGGGCTTCGACATAGGTCGTCATCCAGGCAAAACCATGGGCCGCAAACTGTTCGGCATCGAGTTTTTCGGCATCAACCCGTCCATCGACCGTCACTTTTGCCGACAGGGCATGGCGGGCATTGGCAAGTAGGTCTTCGGCTGACCTAAGGGCGCGTCCACAAAGATTTAGAAGGTCGTTCAAGGGCAGGTCGGTACTTGGCATGTGATCCATCCAGAATTGGAATTGGTTTGGCGGGTAATTTTTTCAGTAAAACAGGAAACGCGCGATACCGATCAGGGCGACAATGATGCCGCCAATGATGAGCCAGTGTTTGGGTTCGATTTCGGCTGTTTTTGGCTCATAAAACTCGCCTTTGGCCCGAAGTTCGTCTGCTTTATCAGCCAGATCTGCCAGAGAAGCATTCATTTCGCCCCGTGCGTACCCCCCGTATTTGCTGCCCGCCAGACCAGCCTTCATCAGGTCGCGCTCGGCCCTTTTGGTTTCTTCCCTCTGAAAGTCTTCGCGGGTTTTCTTTTGTACCATTTGGCATCCAAGACGGTGAGTGCGCTCCGGAGTGCGGAATACACACGTTAAATATCAGCTTTCGATACAGTCCTCAATGGTCCGTCTGCCCGGTTTTTTGGCCTGAACGAGGACGGCCATGTTGCCCGGTTTGTGCTGGTTGCGCAGCATCTTCATGTGGGCCAGCGGAATGTCATCCCACGAGAAGACTTCCGACATGCACGGATCAATGCGGCGTTCGATCACCAGTTGGTTGGCCTGCGACGCCTGTTTCAGGTTGGCGAAATGACTGCCCTGAATACGTTTCTGGCGCATCCACACGAAGCGCGCGTCCATGGTCAGATTAAAACCAGTAGTGCCGGCGCAGAACACCACCATGCCACCGCGTTTGACGACGTTGCACGACACCGGGAAAGTGGCTTCGCCGGGGTGTTCGAAAACAAAATCGACATCGACACCCTTGCCGGTGATGTCCCAGATGGCTTTGCCGAATTTACGGGTTTCCTTCATGTAGTCGCCGAAAACCGGGCCGTTGACCTCGGGCAGCTGCCCCCAACAGTTGAAGTCCTTGCGGTTGATCACACCTTTGGCGCCAAGGCCCATGACAAAATCGCGTTTGTCTTCGTCGGAAATCACGCCGATGGCATTGGCCCCCGCGGTTGCGCAAAGCTGCACGGCCATCGAGCCGAGACCCCCGGAGGCGCCCCAGATCAGGACATTGTGTCCGGGCCGAAGAATGTGCGGGCGATGACCAAACAGCATGCGGTACGCCGTCGCCATGGTCAGGATATAACACGCACTTTCTTCCCAGGTCAGGTGTTTGGGGCGCGGCATGACCTGCTGTGTCTGAACGCGGGTAAACTGGGCAAACGAGCCGTCCGGGGTCTCGTATCCCCAGATGCGCTGCGACGTCGAGAACATGGGATCGCCGCCGTTGCATTCTTCGTCATCACCGTCATCCTGGTTGCAATGGACGACAACCTCGTCACCGACCTTAAAGCGGGTGACTTTGGAGCCGACGGCCCAGACGATGCCGGACGCGTCGGAGCCGGCGATATGGTATTCTTCCTTGTGCACGTCAAAAACCGAGATCGGTTTGCCAAGCGCCGCCCAGACGCCGTTGTAGTTAACACCGGCGGCCATAACCATGATCAGAACATCATGACTGTCGAGCTTAGGAACGTCGAGGACTTCGCATTGCATGGCGGTATCCGGGTCGCCATGACGTTCGCGACGGATGGCCCAGCCGTACATCTGTTTCGGCACATGCCCCAGAGGCGGGATTTCACCCAATTCGTACAGGTCTTTTTTGACCAGACCCGGGTGCAGTTCAATAACTTCCGCTGCGTCGCTCATGGGGCTCTCCTTTACACGCTCTCCTGATGCCTCCAAACTGTAAGGAGGCGTTGATTTCGCGCCTGCGAAATCAGGCTGAATTCACTCTTAGACGTTTGCCCCTTTCTTCGCAATGCACAATTTGGTAAATTGCGTAGGTCCAGATTAAAACGAAATAATATTTCTTTGGATAATGTTGTTTTTCAAATGGATAGTTAAAATAAAGAGCCTTGGAGTCAGAAAGAATGGTAGCGAAGTTCGCAAATGCACAATCTGGTGAGCAACCGCAACGAGACCGCCCCTGGTTATTTCGGACTTATTCGGGGCATAGCTCAGCCATAGAATCCAATGCTCTCTACCGTAATAACCTGAGCAAGGGACAGACCGGCTTGTCCGTCGCCTTCGACCTGCCGACCCAGACTGGATATGATTCCGATCACGTGCTGGCGAAAGGCGAGGTTGGCAAGGTCGGTGTGCCGATCAGCCACCTCGGTGACATGGAGACGTTGTTCAAGGATATCCCGTTGGGAGAAATGAATACGTCGATGACGATCAACGCTCCCGCGGCCTGGTTATTGGCATTATATATCGCCGCAGCGGAACGTCAGGGTGTCGACAGAAAGAACTTGTCGGGGACCACTCAGAATGACGTCTTAAAAGAATACCTGTCACGCGGCACCTATATCTTTCCGCCGGGACCAAGTCTGAAACTGACCTCCGATGTCATCAGCTTCACCTATCGTGAAGTGCCGAAATGGAATCCGACCAACGTCTGCTCCTACCATTTGCAGGAAGCCGGTGCGACACCGGCCCAGGAACTGGCCTATGCCCTGGCGATTGCCCAATCGGTGCTGGATCAGGTTCGGGCATCTGGACAAGTGCCGGCGGAAGACTTTGCTCAGGTTGTGGGGCGCATCAGTTTTTTCGTTAACGCGGGCATTCGCTTCGTTACCGAACTCTCTAAAATGCGCGCCTTCACCGAGCTCTGGGATGAAATCTGCCAGCAGCGTTATGGAGTTGAAGACCGCAAACTGCGACGCTTTCGCTATGGTGTGCAGGTTAATTCCCTTGGCCTGACCGAGCAGCAACCGGAAAATAATGTCTATCGAATTCTGTTGGAAATGCTGGCGGTAACGCTGTCGAAAGGGGCGCGCGCCCGCGCCGTTCAATTGCCCGCGTGGAACGAAGCCCTTGGCCTGCCCCGACCCTGGGACCAGCAGTGGTCATTGCGCCTGCAACAGATTGTCGCCTATGAGACCGACCTGCTGGAATTTGGCGATATCTTTGACGGATCACACGAAATCACCGCCAAGGTCAATGAGCTGAAAGAGCAGGCCAGGGCCGAGTTGCAACAGATCGAAGATATGGGAGGCACGGTTCCCGCCGTCGATTACATGAAACGCTCTCTGGTGGAAAGCAACGCCAATCGTATTCAGGCGATCGAATCAGGCGAGCAAGTCGTTGTCGGGGTCAACAAATTCACCGAAGCCGAAGACTCGCCTTTGAGTGCGGGCGATGACGTCATTATGACCGTTGATGCGTCCGCCGAAGCAACCCAGATCGACGGGTTGGTCCGGTGGCGGGCGTCGCGTGATAGCAACGCGGTTGAGGCGGCCCTTGAAGGGCTTAAACAGGCGGCTCGCGAAGACCGGAATGTTATGGAGCCTTCCATCACCTGTGCCCATGCCGGTGTCACGACGGGGGAGTGGGCAGATGCGTTGCGTGAAGTCCATGGCGAGTATAGGGCGCCGACGGGGGTTAGCGGGGCGCGGACAACATCTCTTGAGGCTATTTCGCCGCTCCGTGAAGAAGCCGGGAAAGTCGCCAAAAAACTGGGGCGTCCGATCAAGATGCTTGTCGGAAAACCGGGTCTGGACGGACATTCAAATGGCGCGGAACAGATCGCAGTCAGGGCCAGGGATGCTGGGTTTGAAGTGGTTTATGAAGGCATCCGCCTGACTCCTCTGGAAATTGTCACGGCGGCACTTGAAGAAGGCGTCCATGTTGTCGGGCTCAGTGTTTTGTCAGGGTCTCATGTGCCGCTGGTGACGGAGGTCATTGCACGCATGAAGGAAAGTGGCCTTGACGATGTGCCAGTCGTCATCGGCGGAATTATCCCGCCAGAAGACGCTGATGTCCTGATCAGAGAGGGGGTCGCCCGTGTTTATACGCCTAAGGATTTCGACCTGAACGCGATTATGGGGGATATTATTGAGATTGTCGGCAAGGGGATTTCCGACGCGGCCTGACAGAAATCGTATCGTGCGTTAGTCCGGCGTGTTCTCGCCAAAGGTTTTCTCAATCTGTTCCATGGACATGCCGGGGGGCAGGACGGGAATCAGGTCAACCGAATCTGGTTTTGGACAGGCAGGGTTGGCGACAACCGGTTTCAGGGCCTGTGTCAAATAACTGACGGCGCCCGGTTGGAAATCCGGCAAAATGAAGCACCACGAACAGTACAGGCCCCCGCGCTCGCGGTACGCCAGAATATCCTTGTCATCGCCCAGTTCAAAAAACCGTTTCGCCAAGTCCGGACTGGCACCAACATAAACCCACTCCGGTCTGACACCGGTGTGCCAGATGGCAAAGACGCCTGATTTATTGGTTAATCCCGCGGCTTCCGGGTCGAGGTCGAGAAATTTGGGGAATCGCCCGCCTTCGCCGTGCTTCCATTTCGGGTCCAAGGGTTCGGGCAAGGGGCCGCGGTTCTTTTTCTTCCCACCGAACAGGGCCATTGCATGAACCTTTCGTTATTATCCCCAACACACTAGAAATATTAGTTATATTTCATGCCATGACAATAGCCCTGATCAAAACCTCATGACTGCTGAAGTCGCCGCCCTGACAACGGCGCTGGTGCTGATTGCGCTGGTCGTATGGACCTCACTGAAGACGGGGTCTCCACCGACACCGACCTCGCCATCGGTACGTCGGACCATGATGAGGACCCTGCCAGACCGCCTGCCCGGGAATGAGGGGGCGGCTATTGCAGAGCTTGGGTCCGGCTGGGGTGGGGTCGCCTTTGCGCTGGCCAAACGGTATCCGCAGCATCCGATCATTGGATATGAGGTGTCAGCGTTGCCCTGGGCTGTGTCGCGGCTGCGGCTGCTTGTTCAACCCCGGGCCAATCTTCAATTTCGGAATATGGATTTTATGAGGGCCGACCTTTCCGGCGTCGCTCTGTCCATCTGTTACCTGATGCCGGATACGATGGCCCGACTTCGGGACAAACTGGGCAGTGAGCTGCCGGATGGCGCGCTAGTCCTGTCCAATACGTTCGCCATGCCGGATTGGCACGCCCTCGATCAGGTTAATGCCCCCGATCTCTATTCCAGTCCGGTCTATCTTTATGAGATTAGCAAGAAATAAATTGCTCATATATGATGATAGCAGTGAGTATCATCTAAAATTGTGATGGCAACAATGCTACATCAACGTTACCCTTTAGCTGCGAACTCCGGTTAGATTCTGCTTCGAAATTTATGACGGCTCATCCGGAGATCGATATGAAACTGAGGAAACTTAATCAAACGCAGGGTTGCACTGCTGAATTCAAGGCCGGTCAAGAATGACTGAAATTTCCGTCCGGTCCCCTGTCGAAGGCCCACTTAGCGGATTGCGAATTGTTGAATTAGGGCATTTCGTCGCGGCGCCGTTCTGTACACGGATACTGGCCGACCTGGGGGCGGAAATTATTAAGGTCGAACCCCCGGGGCGCGGTGATCCCGTGCGCACTTGGGGCGAGATGGTGGATGGTAAGTCACTGTGGTGGTCTGTCCATGGTAGGAATAAAAAATCTGTGACCCTGAATCTCAAACACCCGAAAGGCGTTGATCTTGCCAAGCGCCTGATCGAGTCGGCTGATGGTGTGGTCGAAAACTTCAAACCCGGCCAGTTGGAACGTTGGGGGTTGGGGCCCGAGATTATCGAGGCCATAAACCCGGGATGTACGCTGGTGCGAATTTCCGGATACGGGCAGACCGGTCCTTATAAGGATCGTGCAGCGTTTGGAGTGATCGGCGAAGCCATGGGTGGTCTTCGGCACCTGACGGCCTTTCCGGCGGATCAGAGTGATCTGCCGCCGGCGCGTACCGGCGTAAGTCTAGGTGATATGGTCACCGGGCTTTATGCTGCCATTGGGTTGCTGTCGGCTTTGTTCGAAAAACATATGCGCAAAGGAACCGCGAACAAGGGGCGGGTCGTTGACGTTGCGTTGACGGAATCCGTGTTCACCCTGCTGGAAGGTTGCCTCCCGGAATATGGTAAGTTGGGCAGGGTCCGCCAGCCCTCGGGGTCAACGCTGCCGACAAACGCACCGTCCAATGCCTACCCTTGCCGGGATGGCAAGTGGATCGTCATTGCCGCCAACTCCGATGCTTTGTTTGTCAAAATGATGACGTTAATTGGGCGAGCCGATCTGGCAGATGATCCTCGATTTGAGGATAATCCAGGCAGGGTGTGTGATGCGCGTGAACTTGATGGCGCCATAACGGAATGGACACTTACACGGGATGGTGCGGATGCCAGTAAGACGGTTCAGGCGGCGGGTATTCCGGCCTCGGAAATATACACCATTGAAGACTGCGTTAATGATCAGCAGTTTCAGGATCGGGATATAGTTCGAACAATTCATGATCCTTCGCTGGGCGATGTGTTGCACCCCGGCATCGTTCCCCGGTTTGATTCTGAGGGTCCAACTGGTGGAATCGGGTGGGCCGGACCCGAGGTCGGCGCGCATAATTCAGAGGTCTATGGCGGATTGTTAGATTTGTCGTCAGACGACCTTGAGGCCCTGAAAGAGGAGGCGGTAATTTGACTCTGCGTGAACCGGTGGAGATCGTTGACGTTGCGCCGCGTGACGGATTTCAGGCCATATCGACGTGGATCCCAACCGAGACCAAAACCCGAACCGTTCATAATCTATTGGCGGCCGGGGTAAGGCGGGTCGAAGTCGGTGCGTTTGTTAGCCCCAAAGCAATCCCGCAAATGGCGGATACCGCCGAAGTGCATCTTGCCGTCGAACGGGAAGCGGGAGTGCGCCTGTCGACATTGGTGCCCAATCAGCAAGGTGCAGAAAACGCCTTTGGGGCCGGGATCACGGATCTGGTTTATGTATTGTCCGTATCAGAATCTCACAACCAATCCAACGTCCGCCGCCCGGTACAGGCCTCCCTCGATGAATTGCGGCAGGTCATCGTCCGGGGCCGGGATCAGGCCGGGTTTAAGCTTCGTGCCAATATCGCGACGGCCTTTGATTGCCCCTATGAAGGGCGCATTGAAATTGATGCGGTCTCCAGAATAATTGAACCCATTGCCATGGCAGGCATCCCGGTTGAGTTCGGGATTTGCGATACCACGGGGCGGGCCTTCCCTGATCAGGTCGCCGCCCTGTTTGAGCATTGCCTTGAAAATTTCGCATCTTCGGAACTCAATTGGTGTTTCCACGGCCACGACACTTATGGTCTGGGGATCGCCAATGCGCTTTATGCTTATGAAGCCGGGGTCAGAGTGTTTGATGCCGCCGCCGCCGGGCTCGGCGGGTGTCCGTTCGCGCCGGGAGCCTCCGGGAACACGGCGACGGAGGACCTGGTTTTTACGTTTCATAACATGGGCATTGATACCGGTATTGACCTGGAAAAGCTGATGGATGCGGCGACTGAAGTTGCCACGATCTCCGGTGCGGATACTGGCGGTCATGTCCGCCAGTTGCCGCGTGTGAGGATTGTATAGAGCGGGAGAGACGATATTCGTTTTGATCTGATCACACTTAAGGTTTTTGTCAGTGCCGTCGATGGCGGCAGCATCGCCGCAGGTGCCGCCGCACAGAACATTGCACCGTCAGCCGCCAGTCGCCGGATTTCCGATATGGAACACGCTGCCGGGACCGTTTTGCTGTATCGGCGACGGTCCGGCGTGGAAGCGACACCGGCGGGCAACATGCTGGTTCGTCACGCCCGGAACCTGATCCGACTGATGGATCGTATGGAAGGGGAACTGAGCGAGTATGCCGACGGCGTGCGCGGTCAGGTCAGGATCGTTGCCAATACTTCCGTCATCACGGAATTCTTGCCCGAACAGCTGTCTTCCTTCCTGGCTGAGCACCCGGACGTACGGATTGCTCTCAATGAAGTCACCAGTGATCAGGCGGTGCATGATGTGCTTGATGGACATGCCGATATCGCCCTGTTCTCGGAGGTTGCGGATACCCGTTCGCTGGAAGTCTTCCCCTACGCCTGTGACCGCCTGATGGTTATTGTGCCGTCGGGGCACCCTCTGGCCGGTCGCAAAGAGCTTTCGTTCGTCGAAACCCTGGGCCATGCCCACGTTGGACTTAACCCGGGCAGTTCATTGCTGGAGCAACTGACGGGGATCGCCGATAAGCTGGGGCAGTCGATCAATTTTGCGGTTCAGGTCACGAGTTTCGATGCCGTGATGCGCATGGTTGAGGCCGGTCTTGGGGTTGGTGTATTGCCAGACGGTGTTGTCTCCAAACGTCGGCCCGGTGCGAATATCATCGCCATCCCGCTGATGGATGACTGGGCCCGGCGTGACCTGCTCGCCGGTGTACGGGAGGAAAAATCCCTGCCGGTCGCAGCAAGACGCCTGCTGCACCGCCTGCTCTCATCGACAGACTGAAATGCTAATCAAGGGGAGCGGTTGCCTGCTCCAGCCATGTCAGAATGTCGGTATCGAGTAGGGGGCCGACCTGTTCGTGGACGCGCTGGTGGTAGTCGTTTACCCAGGTGACTTCATCTGCGCTCAACATATCGGTGTTTATGGCGTTCCGGTCAAGCGGCGCCAGCGACAGGGTTTCAAATTTGAGCATTTCTTTTTCAGATTCGGTTTCCATATCGGCGACTTTGACGGCAACCAGATTTTCCAAACGAATGCCATAGGCCCCGGTTTTGTAATACCCCGGTTCATTCGAGATAATCATGCCCGGCAGCAGCGCCACGGAGTTAGGCATCTTGGATATGCGTTGCGGACCTTCATGTACCGATAAGTAAGCCCCGACCCCGTGGCCGGTGCCATGGTCGTAATCAAGCCCAGCCTGCCACAGTGGCAAGCGTGCCAGCACATCGAGCTGCGAGCCGGTGGTGCCTTTTGGGAACGTCGCTGTGGCGAGGGCAATATGGCCTTTCAGGACGCGGGTGAAGTTGTTACGCATCTCGTCATCAGGTGTGCCAATGGCGATGGTTCGGGTGATGTCCGTGGTGCCATCAAGGTATTGCCCACCCGAATCAACGAGTAACAGCGATCCCTGATCAAGGTCACGGTTGGTCTGTTCGGTGACCCGGTAATGAACAATCGCTCCGTTCGGCCCGGATCCGGAGATGGTTGAAAAACTGAGACCCTGAAAATGTTTGTTCTCGGACCGCATTTTTTCCAGATAATTACCGATGCTGATTTCGCTCTCGCCACCTGCCGGAGCTTGTTTGTGGAGCCAGGCCAGAAACCGGCAGACGGCGACGCCGTCACGCACATGGGCGGCACGAATACCATCCAGTTCTGTCGGGTTCTTTTGTGCCTTTGCCAGTTGGCAGGGATCATCTCCCTTCTCGATGTTGGCCTTGCCCGACTCCAGGCGCAGGTAAATCCACATGGGCACGGCTGCCGGGTTCAGAAGAACCGTTTTACTGTCTTCAGCCAGCTGATCCAGATGGCGGCCCAATTGCCCTGGCGCCTGTATCCGTACATCGGCTCCGAGATGGTCTGTCAGGTCATCGGCAGGTTTTCGCCCATCAACGAACCAGTCGACACTTGCATCCGCATGAAGCACAACGAAAGACAGGGTGAAGGGTGTGAAGGGGATATCATTGCCACGAATATTCAGCAGCCAGGCAATCGAATCAGGTGCCGAGATAACAAGAGCGTCGATGTTCTGAACTTTTAGTTCACCGGCAATCCTATTGCGTTTGTCTGCGGATGGCTCACCGGAGAAGGTTTTGGTTTGAGCAACAGCTGGCGAGATGGGAGCGTCCGGTTGATCGGCCCAGATCGTATCAATAGGGTTGGTCTCAAGTGCGACCAGTTCAGTGTCGGCGCGTTTGCAGGCGGCTTGCAGGCGGGTGACCTGAGACGGTGTGTGAAGCCAGGGGTCGTAGCCAAGCCGCTGACCTGCTGCCATCTGATCCGTGATCCAGTCCGTTGCCGGTTCATCTGCCAGGTGTCGGAGTTCGAACTGCTCCAAGTTCACTTCGTCCCGGGCTTGCAGCGTATAGCGCCCGTCAACGAACACCGCGGCGTTGCTGTCGAGGACGATTGCCATGCCGGCAGACCCGGAAAACCCGGTCAGCCATTCCAGCCGCTCGGCGCGTGGGGCAACATATTCGCCTTGATGTTCGTCCGCTTTGGGAACGATAAAACCATGAAGGTCTTGTGCGGAAAGTATTTGGCGCAGGTCAGCAAGGCGAACGCCGTGATCAGGATGTGATGATGAATGTGTCATGGGGTCAAACCTAGGTGCCCGACCCCATGCTGACAAGGCATTTAGGGCTATGCAATTCCAGCAATGCTGCAGTGCAACATTCGCGCTACAAAAATTTTAAAATCAGAGTAGATATAAGGCGAGCCCGGTGCTGGGCAGGCTTTGAAAGGTCAAAGCCACGATATTTTATAGGACACGAGAAATGTTGAACGCAAAAGCCGATGGGCTTCATTCTTCAGTATTCATGGATCGTCTTGATCTCACAAGTTATGAGATTGAAATGGCTCGGATGCGCGCCCATGCGCTGCGCAGCCAGGCTCTGGCGACGTACTTGCGAGGCAAGGTCAATGCTATAAAAGAGTGGATTGCCATGCGCCGGGTCCGCCGCCAAATGCTTCAGCTTGATGATCGGCTGCTCGAAGATATCGGTTTGACCCGGTACGAGATTTATGACGCCTTTGAGGTGCCCTCGGTCAACGTCTTCGCTGTTTTTGCCCCTGTAAATAATCTGCTTCTCAAGGTTGTTAATTTCGTCAAGGGCTGGAACGGTCGTCGCAACGCCTATCAGCAACTGTCCGGTCTTGATAATCACATGCTCGAAGACATTGGCATCAGGCGCGATGAGATTGAAGCCATTGCGTTCCGCGGAAAAGTTCGCAAGCCGCTTATGCATGCCCCGGTCAGCGTAGATTCCTTGCGCAGTCAGGCACTGCCGGGCGTCCGTCCGGAAAACGGCAACAAGCATATCGCCGCATAAAGCATTGGCGGTCCAGTATGGTAATTAAAGCGGCTCAAAAATGGGCCGCTTTTTTTATTTGGCCGACTTGGACGGAGCGTATCCCAATCGTTTCAGGCAGCTTTCATAGAGGCTCTGGCGCCGGCGTTTTGAATCATACGTTTGCATATTCTTGGAATAAGCCGAAGTAAACTCTTCTTCTCTGGCTGGGCCGCCATAACTTTCCGCGGCGAACTCTTTTTCAGCGAGGCGGCGTGCCCGGCTGCGGCAATTGGCTTTATCCACGGCCCACTGGTCCTCAGAGGCGCTGGGATGGCTCCATTTGGTAATGGTCGATGTGCACCCACCGATGGCAGTGGCGGCGCACAAAGAAACAATCAACAGGGCGGTTTTTGTGATCATACGCCATGCTAGCGTGTTCCGGCGGGTGAGAAAACGACATACTTTGTGGAGTACGATTATCTCTCAGGTTGGAATGTTGCCTGTTTTTGACTATGACATCTTGCACGCAGCTGACAACAGATCAGATATGCTGGGTATCAGGTGCTATCACAAAGGAGCAAAAACATGGGTGTAAGAGAACGGATCGGGAAAATTGTCGACGCACCCATCGTCCAGAATGTGATTTTAGGGCTGATCATCTTCAATGCGATTACCCTCGGCCTGGAAACCTCGAAACCGATTTATGCTGAATACGGTGCCGTGCTGTTGATGATAGATCGTGTAATTTTGAGTGTGTTCGTACTTGAGGTCGGGGCCAAGCTGTTCCACCGAGGGTTCGGATTTTTCAAAAGCGGCTGGAACGTTTTTGACTTTGTCATTGTCGGAATCGCCCTGTTTCCCGCCAGTGGGTCGCTATCTGTTCTCCGGGCGCTCAGAATATTAAGGGCCTTCAGGTTGATGTCCATGGTTCCGCAAATGCGCACTGTCGTGCAGGCGCTGATCACGGCAATCCCGGGCATGCTCTCAATTGTCGCCTTAATCTCGTTGATTTTCTATGTGAGCGCCGTTCTGGCGACCAATCTTTTCGGCCCCGATTTTGATGAGTGGTTCGGCTCGATCGGCCGGTCCATGTATTCCTTGTTCCAGATTATGACGCTGGAAAGCTGGTCCATGGGTATTGTTCGCCCGATCATGGAAATCTACCCCTATGCCTGGATATTCTTCGTGCCGTTCATCCTGGTTACCAGTTTTGCCGTCATCAACCTATTTATCGGCGTCATTGTTGATTCCATGCAGACCCAGCACCGCGAGATCACGGCGGAAGTGCTGGAGGAAACGGTAACGATTGAAAATAAAATTGATGTGGTTGAACGTGAACTGAGCGACTTGCGCCAGCTGCTTCGCCAGAACCGAGATTAGAAGAAAACCCCCTCCAGATTCTCAGACGACCTGGAGGGGTTTAAATTACATTCGGTGTGTTTATTTGCCGCCGATCTCCTTCATGAAGCTGGCGACTTCTGAATTGAGACTAGTTGACTGGCGTGACAGCTCCGCTGCGGCGTTCAGGACCTCCTGGGCGGCTTGCCCGGTCTCGGATGACGATGTGGTCACGCCGGTAATATTGACCGTCACTTCCTGCGTCGCCGCCCCCTGCTCTTCAACGGCAGATGAAATTGCCGTGGCGATTTCGGACAGCTCGTCAATGGTCGAGCCAATCGAACCGATGGCTGATACCGTATCCTGAGTTGCACCCTGAATAGCGCCGACCTGAGCAGATATCTCGTCCGTCGCTTTGGCCGTCTGCGTCGCCAGGTTTTTAACTTCCGAAGCAACAACCGCAAATCCCTTACCCGCTTCTCCGGCCCGGGCCGCTTCGATGGTGGCGTTTAGGGCGAGCAGGTTGGTCTGGCTGGCGATGTCATTAATCAGGTTGACCACATCACCGATTTTCTGTGCCGCTTCCGCAAGTCCTTTAACCAAGTCATTGGTGCGATTGGCTTCTTCAACAGCTTCACTGGAGATGGTCGCTGAACGGCTAACCTGTTGGGAGATTTCGCTAATTGAAGCGCTTAGCTGCTCGGATGCGGCGGCGACAGTGCCTGCCTGGTTACTGGCTTGTTCAGCATTGCTGCTCATGGCTTGCGCAGTGGTTTCCATTTCGGTGGCGGCAGAGGCCACTGTTTCAACCACGCTGGTGATGTTGTTTGCCAAGTTGATCTGGTTGGAAATCACTGACCACGTCAGCATCGCCCCCATGTACCCGCCTTCCGTATCATTTACGGCATTGACGTTCAGGTTCAGGGTTTCATCGCCAAGCGTAATGTTGGTGTTCCAGGGTAAATTGGAAGGGTCGCTCAGAAGCTGGCGCTGATGGGCGGGGTTTTTGTGAAAGATATCGACGCATTGTCCGACCAACTCACTGGCCTTGCACGGGATCAAATTCTCAAGGCCGCCGAGAGTGTCGATGCTGGTTTTGTTGGCGTAAGTGATGGTGAAGTTTTCGGTTTCCAGAAACATGACGTTGATCGGCATCTGGTCCAGCATCTGGGCCTGCATATCGGATAGTTTTTCAGATTTGACCTGTTGGGTAATGATGCTCCAAGTCAGCATGGGTGCAATATAGTTTCCGTTGTTATCCAGAATGGCTGTGACCAGCAGATCAAGGGTTTCTTCGCCCAGCTGAATATGGGTCGCCCAGGGAAGCCGGGAGGCATCTTTCAGAAGTTCTCGCTGATGAGCAGGGTTTTTGTGGAATACGTCGATGCAGGTTCCCATCATCTGGTCAGCATTGACCGGAAGTAAATGCTCAATCTGTTTAAGGGTCTTTTTGCTCTCCTTATTCAGGTAAGTGATTTCGAGAGTTTTCGGATCGCACATGATCACATTGACCGGCATATCCTCAACCATCTGTCCAAACATTTTATCGTTCATTGGAAACCTCTCTAGAGTTTATCTATTTCAGCCCTGAAAACGCTCAGCTTAAGAAAACTATATTGTAATCCTATAAGTAGATTTCTAGAGAAATTAAATAAAAGGGCCTGACACAGGTGTTAACAGGCATAAATAAAGTGTACGGATGAGAACAGATTTTGATGGCCTGCAGGCATGCCAATACACACCCGAACGGTGCTTATGGGAACCGCAGTGTTGGTTAGGTGCAGACTATGGCGTCGTGTGGTTTATTGGACCGATATTCAGTCGGTCAGGCGAATTAGTCCGTAAAGGGCACCGCCAGCAACGACCATCAGGCCGGACATAAGATAAATAGTCATAATGTTATACTCCTTGACGTTCTGTCGAAGGTACAGGAAACCACACGGGGTGTTAATAAAACGTAAAGGGCCCTCATAACTCTGCAGTGCCTTGAAACATAACGCCTAAAAATGACGTCTTGATTCAGGTCAATGCAGGAAACTTATTGCCATGTGAGATAGTTTTTCAGAATCTTCAACACTGTAGAGGCCTATGGCATATTTAGAGTGGTCCGACAAATATCTAACGGGCATATCGAGCATTGATGTTGAACACAAAAATCTTTTTGTGATCACCAATGTCCTTTATGACAACGTGAATACCAGCGGCGCGGAAACAAACATCATTCCGGTTCTTACCGCGCTTGGCGAATACGTGAAAAAACACTTCGCTTCGGAAGAGCTGGCAATGCGCCATGCTGAGTATCCGGGCATTGCCGAACATATTGAAAAACATCGTGCCATTGACCGGAAAGTTCAGGCCTTTATCGAGCAGTGTAATGACGATCCTGATGCAGTCGATACAAAAGAGCTGTTGGAGTTTTTAAAGCGCTGGCTGGTCAGTCATGTACTTAAAAATGATATGGGTTATGTCCCCTATTTAAAACAGGTAGAAAACGCACCAGACTGACTCAGGCTCATTTTTTTGGGCTTAGGCATTTTCTGACAAAATTGACCGTTTCAGCCGAATCCCACTCGGCAATACCCAGCACGCGGCCAATTTCCTGCCCTTCTGCGTTGATCAGGACGGTTGAGGGCAGGCCTTTGATATTAAAGGCCCGTAGCAGCTCGGATTTTTTATCAACCAGAACCGGCAGGTCTCTCAACTTGTTCTTTTCGTAAAATTTAGGGGCCAGCACCATACCTTTGCGGTCTTCTGAAATGGTCAGAACTTCAATGGCGTTGCCCCTGACCAGTGCGGCCAGGCGGTCAAGCTGTGGCATTTCACGAACGCAGGGGGCGCACCAGGTTGCCCAGAAATTGAGGACAACCCCCTTGCCACGGTAATCCTGAAGCGAGACCTTTGAGCCGTCACCTGCCAGAAATTGCGTGTCGGGGACGGAATTGATCGATTTGGCCGGTTGATAGTTTCTAAACACGTCACCGGAAAGCTGACAGGCCTCGGTTTCGGCAAAACTTGTTCCTGGATGGCTTGTGCCCACCATTCCGACGATCAATGCGATGCCTAAAAGGCGGGTAATAACACGTTTTTTGCTTGCGAAATCGATCAGATTCGGTGTTGATGCTGCGGGGCTCATGCTCTTATCTCGCTTATCATCTTTTTTGTGCAGGTCGGCGTTTTCGCCGGGATCATTATGAGTAATAAAACAACTAAATCAGGTTCTGATGCCAGTTCCATCTGGGGCGGACGTTTTTCCGGTGGTCCCAACGAAATCATGGAAGAAATTAACGCTTCCATTGGTTTCGACCAGCGCTTTTATGCACAGGACATCACGGCATCGCAAGCCCATGCAAACATGCTGGCGGCACAAGGCATCATCAGTGATGAGGATGCCCAGGCGATCGTCGCCGGTCTTGACGCTGTTCGCAAGGAAATAGACGACGGAAATTTCCCGTTCAGACGCGAGCTCGAAGACATTCACATGAACGTCGAGGTCCGCCTCCGCGAATTGATCGGAGATGCCGCCGGACGCCTGCATACGGCACGCTCTCGTAATGATCAGGTGGCGAATGATTTCAGGATTTGGGTGCGTGATGCACTCGATGTTCTGGACGGTGCCGTCCGGGAAATGCAGGCCGCCTTGATTGCCGTCGCCGAACAACATGCGCCCAGCGTCATGCCCGGCTTTACACATTTGCAGACAGCCCAACCGGTGACGTTGGGGCATCATATGCTGGCTTATGTTGAAATGCTGGGCCGTGACCGCAGCCGGATTAAGGATTGTCGGGCGCGCATGAATGAATGTGCGCTTGGCGCGGCAGCCCTCGCTGGAACCTCGTTCCCCATTGATCGCGAAATGACGGCACAGGCTTTGGGTTTTGACCGTCCGGCGGCGAATTCTCTTGATGCCGTGGCGGACAGAGATTTTGTTCTCGACTATCTGTCTACCGCATCAATCATAGCTGTCCACCTGTCACGTCTGGCAGAGGAATATGTTCTCTGGTGTTCGCAACAGTTTGGATATGCTCGTCTAGGCGACGCTTTCTCTACGGGCAGCTCGATCATGCCGCAGAAACGTAATCCTGATGCGGCGGAACTGGTCCGCGCCAAGGCCGGTCGGGTGATCGGCAACCTGAACAATCTGCTGATTGTCATGAAGGGGCTGCCGATGACATACGGCAAGGACATGCAGGAGGACAAGGAGCCGGTGTTTGATGCGCATGACACGCTGATGCTCAGTCTCGCTGTGATGACCGGCATGCTGGGAGATACAGTTTTCAATACGGATCGTATGGCGGCTGATGCGGGTAACGGTTTTTCGACGGCGACCGACCTGGCCGATTGGCTGGTCCGGGTTTTGGGCCTGCCGTTTCGTGATGCTCACCACGTGACCGGTGCGATCGTCAAGTTGGCGGAAGATAAAGACATCGGGCTTGAAGACCTGGAACTCGCTGATATGCGTTCGGTTGAACCCCGAATCACTAAAGATATCTTTGAGGTTCTGGGTGTCGAGAACTCCATTCGCAGCCGCACCAGCTTTGGCGGGACGGCACCGGACAATGTACAGAAATCTTGCGCTGAGGCGCGCAAAAGGTTTCTTGATTGAACGCAGCAGGGTATGCTTTTGCGATGATACATCAGACGGGAAATTTCTGGGTACGGGCGGGCGTGGTGCTGGTATTGGTGCTGGGTGTGGCGGCGTGCGGGGTTAAATCCCAACCCATCCATCCGGATGAGGCAATTTACCCAAAGCAATATCCGACACCTTTGCCTCCTCTGAAAGCCGTGACCACCGATAAACAGAAACCACAGGCACCCGGATATGACCCGGATAGTTTATATCAGTATCCCAATCAGCCTCCCAACACGCCCTAGGCACAGCAACCCTGAAGCCGGACAGGCTTCGTTAGCAAAACTATCGCATCAGGAATAAGATTATGGACCATTTCGACTACCGGGACGGTGAGCTTTACGCAGAAGATGTCGCCCTTAGCCGGATCGCTGAAGAGGTTGGGACACCGTTTTACTGCTATTCGACGGCGACGCTTGAGCGCCATTACCAGGCTTTTGCCGATGCCGTTGCCCCCCTCGGCGGCGAGGTCTGTTACGCGGTTAAAGCTAATTCTAATCTGGCTGTGATTGCGACCTTAGCTAAGCTCGGTGCCGGAGCGGATGTTGTATCCGGGGGAGAAATGCGTCGGGCCCTCGCCGCTGGCGTGGCGCCGGGGAAAATTATTTTTTCAGGCGTCGGCAAGACGCCGGAGGAACTTGCCGAGGCGCTTCGCATCGGGGTCAAGCAGATCAATGTTGAATCTGAACCGGAACTGCGATCCTTGTCTGACGCGGCAACCTCGCTTGGACTTGAGGCCAGTGTCGCCGTGCGGGTAAATCCGGATGTGGATGCCGGCACGCATGAAAAGATAACCACTGGCAAATCGGAAAATAAATTCGGCATTGATCTTGAACTGGCCCGCGATGTCTACGCCCGCGCCGCCACCCTGCCGGGGATCAGATTGGTCGGCGTCGCCCTCCATATCGGCTCGCAATTGACCGATCTTGAACCTTATCGTATCGCCTATGGGCGGGCGGTCGATTTTGTCCGCAAGCTGCGCAGCGATGGGCATGATATCGACCATCTCGATCTTGGTGGCGGTCTCGGCATTACGTATGACCAGGAAACAGCGCCGTCGCCGCAGGCCTATGGCCAGATGGTGGCCGACGTGATTGGCGATCTGGATATAAACGTGACGTTTGAGCCGGGGCGCATGATTGCCGGAAATGCCGGTGTGCTGGTGACCAAAACAATCTTCGTCAAGGAAGGCATCAACAGACAGTTCTGCATTATCGACGGGGCAATGAATGACCTGATCCGCCCGACGCTTTATGAGGCTTACCATGCCATCATTCCTGTCAATGAGCCGCCAAAAGATAGCAAACGTGTGGAAATGGACATCGTTGGCCCCATATGTGAATCAGGTGATTATTTTGCCAAGGGACGGGCTTTACCACCTGTTCAGGATGGTGATTTATTGGCCGTCAGGACTGTTGGGGCCTATGCAGCCGTGATGGGTTCCATGTATAATAGCCGGCCACTGGCGCCGGAAATACTGGTTAACGGTGCTCAGTATTCGGTCGTTCGCAAGCGGGTTGACGTAGAAGACATGCTGAAGTTCGAAAACTTCCCTGATTGGTTCGAGACTTCGCAAACGGAGAAGGCTGAAACCGGATGACCAAACCCGCCGACCCTTCTCGATTATCCACCTCGACGAAAACCGAGATGGGCAGTATGTTAGGGTTGGCGACGGCGGTGCTCTTTTGGGAACGGTTATGGCCCCGCCTTTGGCCTCTGATGGGCATCGGCCTGATCTTTTTTTCTGTTTCCCTTTTCGATCTACTCCCCCGACTGCCGGTTTTTCTGCATTGGATGATATTGCTAGTCTTCGCGGTGAGCGTGCTGGCGCGTTTGCGTCCACTTCTTGCCGATGATTATCGGATCAGCACAGAACAGCGACGTGAGCGGTTGGAGCGCGACAGTGAGCTCACCCACCGCCCTTTGAGCGCCCTCGAAGACAGCCCTTTGTCGGATGATGCCGATGAAAGAACCGTTCAGCTTTGGCAGGCCCATCAGCGGCGAATGATAAAAAAACTCGGTGCCCTTCGTGTCCGAGTGCCGTCACCGGGGATGGCATATAAAGACCCGTGGGCTATTCGTATGGTTGTTATTCTTGTCGCCGTGCTTGCCTTCGGCATGGGCTGGCATGATGCGGGACCACGTCTGGCACGAGCAGTGATGCCGCAATCGAAAGGCTCGATTTCCGCCGATCTAAAACTTGATGTCTGGGTCACACCACCAACCTACACCGGGCTGGCACCGGTATTTCTGGAAAACTCTGACGTGTCGCCGCTGGTGAGCAAGCAGGCCAAACCAAAAACCTCTGTACCTATAGAAATCCCGGTCGGCAGCATCATTCTTGTGCAGATCAGCGCTGGTGACGGCGTTCCCGAAATCGACCTTGCGGGACGCCGAGTGGAACTCCCTGCCATCGATGGGACCACCGAAGACGGTGGATACAGAGGACAGGCCGAAGTTGTCGACGCCGATCAGCAGGCACAGACTCTCAGCATTGTCAGCGACGGGGTTCCGCTGGCCAGCTGGCCCGTGCGCATTGCTGCCGACCTTCCGCCGGAGGTTGAATTTGTCGAGCCACCAAAACGTGTGGGGCAGGCCAATCTTTCGCTGCGCTTTGAAGCCCGGGATGATTTTGCCCTGAAAGATGTCTGGGCAACGATCAGTAAAACAGGCGTGCAGGCAGACGACGACGGTGAACATCAGATCCATGTTGAACTGCCAGCTTCGGGCCTGGGGACGGTGCTCAGCAAAGGCCGGAGCCGACATGACTATTCGGCTCACCCTTGGGCCGGAACAGAAGTTTTAATCAGTTTGTCGGCCGAGGACGCCAAAGGCCAGATCACAAAAAGCGATCCCATCGAAATGGTGCTACCGGAGCGGACCTTCAATCACCCGGTTGCCAGGGCGCTGGTCGAGCAGCGTAAAAAGCTGAACAGTCCTGACCGCAGGACTCTCGAGAATGTTATTTTCAGGTTGGATCAGATCAATTCCAACCCGGCTCATTATTTCCACGATACTGTGGTTTTCCTGAATATTGCCGTTGCCAGAGCCCGTCTGGCTCATAGTCTGGACCCGGGTTCTACCGCATCCGTGCAGAAGCAGCTGTGGGAAACGGCATTGCGGATCGAAGACGGAGAGTTTGCCGTCGCCGACCGGGACCTTCGGGATGTTCAGGAGCGGTTGTCGAAAGCCCTGCGTGACGGTGCTTCGTCGGATGAACTGGATCGCCTGATGGAAGAGTTGCAGGCGGCGCTGGACAAATACATGAGTGCCCTGGCCGAGCACCTTGAGCGTCAGGGGCTCAGCGAAATGCCCATGAATCCGTCGGCCCGGACCATGGAAAGCGGTGACCTGCAACGTATGATCGAACAAACACGTGATCTGGCAAAGACCGGAGCCATGGACGCGGCGCGTGAAATGCTGGCACGCCTGAATCAGGTTCTGAACAGCATTCGGGACGGTGCCCGTATGGCACAACCAAATGGGAAGAGGGCTGAAGCCCAAAAAATGATGGATGGGCTGCGTGGTCTAACCCAGCGCCAACAGCAGTTACTTGATCAGACATTCCGTGAAATGCAAAAGCGCGAGGACGAGTCCGGTCCATTGCCTCAACTGGGCAATAGAATACCTTCTGATGGCAACCGGCAACGTTCGGAACGGCCGTTGGAAGGTGGGCAGTCTACTCCGGAATCTAAGTCAGGTCAGGGCCCGCTTCAGGATATGGCCAAAGGGCAGAACGGGTTACGAGGTGAGCTCGGGCGCCTGATGTTACAGATGGATAAGATGCTCGGCTCTATTCCCGGCGGATTGGGTAAGGCGGAACGGGCCATGAAGGGCGCCGGTCAGGCGCTCGGTCAGGGAGAGCCAGGTGCGGCTGTTCCGCAACAGACCGAAGCTCTGGACCAGCTACGTCAAGCGACCAATCAGGCGGCGGAGCAATTGGCCAGGCAAATGCAAGGGCAGATGGGCCTTGTCCCCGGAATGCCAGGCCAGCGCCAAGGGCAACGCCCAGGCCGGGACCCTTTTGGGCGTCCGGGTGGCGGCACCCGTGGGGCAATGTCTGACGATGGTGATGTGAAAGTGCCGAGCGAGCGTGACATTCTTCGTGCCCGTGAAATTCTCGAAGAACTCCGTCGCCGCGCCGGCGAGCCGTCACGTCCAAAGATTGAACGAGAGTTCATCGATCGGCTGCTGAGGCGATTTTAGAGCGGCGTAATTTGTAAGTAGACGGTTATGCCCTGGTTCAGTGAATTGGCTTCAGGGTTCTTTCTTATCGCCATGCTCACCTTCACCAACTTCGGCGAAGGTAACCTCGAGTCGGCGCGCCAGTGGTGAGGGATCGATCAGGCGGGCTTTGAAGCTGATATTGGCTTTCGGGGCCAGTTTATTTTTCAAGGGAGCTGCCAGCGCGTTCTGGATAGCGTTGCCGTCGCCGTCAAACAGCAGAACCTTGATCACTGGAACACTGCGTTCGACCTCGGAGACATTGGCGACAATGCCGCGAACAACCAGAACTTCCCGGCCCTGTTCTGTTTCACGCGCTGATTTAACTTTCTGGATGGCCAGCCCTGCTCCCAATTCTTCGGCGCCCAACCCGATCATATCGTAGACCCCTGCAGTCGCCGGAACCAGATTGACGAACGTGTCCTTCAGGAACACAGCAGCCACCAACAGGCCGACGATCAGTACGCCAACGCCGATACCGATAAGTTTTACGAGATTGCGCTTTTTGGGCTCAGCATCTCCATCATCGCCGGATTCCGAAGATGTGAAGACCTGGGGAATTGGGTCCGGGTCTGGCAGGTCATCAAGTTCATCCGGGTCCATAAGTTCGGGATCGTCGCCAAGATCATTGCTGTCGACCATGGATGAAATGGTTTCCGGCTCTTCATCATCGCCGAACATTTCATCGAGCTCGGCGGCTGTTAATCCGCTGTCTTCTTCTGGCTCGGGTTCCGGCTCGGGTTCAGGCTCGGGCTCCGGTTCAGGCTCGGGTTCCGGAATGGGTTCGGGTTCCGGTACAGGCTCGGGTTCCGGCTCTGGTATGGGTTCAGGTTCAGGCTCGGGCTGTGGGATGGGTGCAGGTGGGGCCTCCATGCCGGGAGGCATGGCACCTGGCGGAACAGGCTGGCCATAGGCCATTTGGCCGGGCGCTTGGGGATAAGGTGCCTGGGGGTAAGGCGCTTGAGGCCCTGGATACATGGGAGGGTAACCGGGCGGCACCTGAGGATGTTGCGGATACGCGGGTTGTGGCGGGTATCCGGGCGGTGGTGGTGCCGGGTGCATGGCTGGAGCCGGCATCGGTTGTGGCGGTGGAGAGTTGACAGGTTGTTGAAACCAGCTGTGCCCACAATTGGAACAACGCGTAGTTTTCCCCTGACCCAAGGAGGCTGTATTGACGTTATAACGCATCAGGCAATTTGGGCAGGTGATTATCATACAGGGTTGATCTTCATAAGTTTTTTTAATTTATATGATTTCCATGGAACGAACGCAAGTTGCACCCTCGTCCAGAAACAAAACTGGCACAACTTTTTTTTGATCCGGAAAAACTCCCAAATTTCAGCTGGTTGCGAGTTTTGTCCAAAAAATTGCAATATTTCCCCTGAAATCACCTATTCGACAATTCAATCAGGACGGTCTGTTTTGCAGGTTGGGGATTCGCGAGACCCGGCCTCAGCAACGCTGGACGCCAGCGCACCGGCGTGGCATTGTTCGCTGCAACAGCAATACCTCTAATAAGGAGCGCATCGAACGTGAACCTGCAAAGCGACGAACCCATCGTCCGTTTTGAAAATGTCGGTCTGCGCTATGGTTTGGGCCCCGAAGTTCTGCAGGACGTAAATTTTTCCCTGCAACCGAGTTCTTTTCATTTTCTGATTGGTGAAAGCGGTGCCGGGAAATCGTCTTTATTGAAACTGATCTACCTTGCCTTTAAACCGTCACGCGGGATGATTTCCTTGTTTGGCCGCGATATCGCAATGACGCCACGTGAAGACCTGCCCGCGCTGCGTCGTAAGGTCGGCGTGGTGTTTCAGGAATTCCGACTGCTAAACCACCTGTCCACGTTCGACAATGTTGCCCTCCCGTTGCGGGTTGCCGGAACAAAAGAAAGCGAGGTCCGCAAACACGTTGAAGAATTGCTGGCCTGGGTCGGTCTAAAGGATCACATGCAGGCCCGCCCACCGACCTTGTCGGGCGGTCAGCAGCAACGCGTCTCTATCGCTCGGGCCATTATCGGTCGTCCCCGCCTGTTGCTGGCGGATGAGCCGACGGGCAATGTTGATGATGACATGGGTTTTCGCCTTATGCATTTGTTCGAGGAACTAAACAGGTTGGGCACATCAGTGGTCATTGCCACACATAACATGCATCTCGTGGAGCGTCTGGGGCATCGTCAACTGCGTCTGGAAAACGGGCATTTGAATGTCCGGGAGGCGGTCAAACCTGCGCAATCCACGCCGTCGCCCGCTGTCTCACAAAAAGTGAAGGAAACAGCAGCAGATCGGGCGCCACAAACTCATCCGACCCCGGCATCTGTGAAAAAGCCCATTGAAGACGACTTCAAAGGCAGCGCTGAAACTTTTGGTGACCCCGCCAGTCTGGAAAACTTTCTGTAAGCCATGAAATTTCTGTTTATCGGACGTTCTGACCTGGCACTAGACCGTGATGCCCATAGCCGGTTTTTACCCTGGCTAATCGCGTTCATGGTGTTTTTGGCCGTGCTTGCTCTTGCCGGAATGCTGATTCTTAAAGAAGTCGCGGCGCGGTGGGATCATGGTGTCAGCGGCACTTTGAGTGTTCAGATTTCACCGACTGAAGACCCAACCAATGATGAAGTCCGGATGGGGGAAACACTGAAAATCCTCGCCGCGACGCCGGAGATCGAGCGTTACGAAGTGATTGACGATGCTCGCATGAAGGGTTTGCTAAAGCCGTGGCTCGGCGATATCGAGGATATGGCTGAACTTCCACTGCCCCAGCTGGTTGATGTTGAACTGAAATCGGGGGAGCACCTTGATACGACGGCACTGGAGGACCGACTAGCGCAGAAAGTTGATGGTGTCAGTGTCGATGATCATCAGGTCTGGTTGGAACGACTGGTTAACCTGATTCGTACTGTCCAGGGTGTGGCAACACTAATTCTGCTGTTTATTGCCTTCGCCACGGTTGGTACGGTTGTCTTTACAACCCGCACCGGTCTTGCCATCCATCGTGAAGCCATTGAAGTGCTGCATCTGATTGGGGCACAGGACACCTATATCGCCGGACAATTTTCTAAACGCGCGTTGATGCTTGGCCTTAAAGGCGGGGTGTTCGGTCTGGTACTTGGGGTGCCGACGATCGCCAGTGTCGGCTATCTTGCGCGGCGCATGGACGGCTTTTTGTTGCCCAGCATGCAATTGCAGCCGGAACACTGGATCGGGGTCGGTATTCTACCGTTACTGGTTGCCGGAATTGCCATGGTGACAGCCCGTGCCACCGTCATGCGAACTTTGGCGAGGATGCTTTAGGCCATGGTCAGACGTCGCATCAGGGAGCGGGCGCCGCGGTTTGGCAATCTGTTATTGGTTCTGGTCGGTATTGCCGGGTTGTGGTGGATTGGTTTGTTTCGCTTCGTCGAGGCGATCCCCGCCGAAATCGTGGATCGTGTGTCCCAGACTGACGCCATTGTTGTTCTGACCGGCGGCAGCGGACGGTTGGACGTTGGCCTCGATTTGCTGGAGGCCGACAACGCCTCCCGACTGTTTGTTTCCGGCGTCTATAAAGGTATGGAAGTCAGACGACTGCTTAACTTATCCAAAAAAGGCCGGGCTCATCTTGAATCGAAGATCAACATTGGCAATGCTGAGAATACCCGTGAAAATGCCGCTGAGACAACGGCCTGGATCGCGGGCAAAGACATCCAGACCCTGCGGTTGGTTACGGCCGCCTACCACATGCCGAGAAGCTTGCTGGAATTCAATAACGCCATGCCCGGCGTGCGCATTATCCCAAATCCGGTATTCCCCAAACATGTTATGCAGGAGCGCTGGTGGCTTTATCCGGGAACAGCCATGCTGATTTCCAGCGAGTTTAACAAATTTCTTTTCGCCTGGGCCCGTAACTGGGTTGATCATCTATTTCTGGGGCAGGGGTTTAGGGATAAAATGAGTAACCTGTTGGGATCAAACGCCAAGGCATCCGGTTGATGGCAGTCGTTCGCTCGTTCCTGTTCAATATTTTTTTCTTCACCTGGACGGCCCTGTCGGTGATTGTGATGGCAATGTTATTGCCGTTTCATCGTGATGCCATGGCCAAGGTTGTTGACGTATGGGCACGGGTCCTGAGCATGGCTCTGAAGGTAGTCGTCGGTCTCAGTTTTGAAGTCCGTGGCCGCGAAAATATCGTTGATGGACCGGCAATTTACGCGGCCAAACACCAGTCCGCCTGGGACACCTTCGTCTATTTTTTGATTCTCAAAAACCCCAGTTATATTCTCAAAAAAGAATTGTTGTCGATTCCCGTCTGGGGCTGGGCGGCGAGAAAATACGGGGCCGTTGCCGTAGATCGTGAGGGCGGGGGCGCGGCGCTTAAGAAGATGATCGTCGACGCCAAGGATCGGTTAGAGCGTAAAATGTGCATCGTGATCTTTCCGGAAGGCACCCGTACCCAACCCGGCGGTCGCCAGCCCTACCATCCGGGTATTGCTGCAATCTACGGCAAGGTCGATGTTCCCGTCATCCCGGTCGCCTTGAATTCAGGACTGTTCTGGGGGCGGCGCAGCTTTGCCAAGCGAGCTGGAGTTATTAGTGTCGAATTTCTGCCCGCCATGGAAACCGGTCTGCGTCGGCGTGAATTCATGAGTGAACTTGAGACACGGGTAGAGACGGCCAGCGACCGGCTGATTGAGGAGGCCATCTCCGGCGACCCCCGACTCTCCGCCGCTCTCGTCAATTTCGCTCCCGAGACGCCCCCTAGCCCATAAGCCGTTGTGCCTGTGTACAGGTTATCCACACCCTGTTAGTCATGGGGATTTTTCGGCTTGTGCGTTGTTAAAAAAGTTTATTTTTAAATTGCCAAGCGGGGGTAAAATGTGGAAACATATAGAGAACATTTGCCTTTGACGAGGCTAATCTAGCTCCCTAAATTGATGGCTCGAAATTCAGCAGCAGGGGCTGTCATTTGATGGGGTGGGAGAGTATGGCGTGGCGCAGGTAGCACCGGTTTCACAACAGATATGGGATATGAAGTACCGTCTGAAAACACAGGACGGGAACCCCATCGACAAGTCGATTGCCGATAGCTGGCGGCGTGTCGCCCGGGCGCTCTCCAAACCGGAACAGGACCCGGAACTCTGGGAGCAGCGGTTTTTTGAGATTCTTGATGATTTCCGCTTTCTGCCAGCCGGTCGCATTCTTTCCGGTGCGGGAGCAGAGCGCAATGTGACGTTGTTCAACTGTTTCGTCATGGGCGACATTCCCGACGACATGGCGGGGATTTTTGACAGCCTGAAAGAAGCTGCCCTGACCATGCAGCAGGGTGGCGGCATTGGGTATGATTTTTCGACCCTGCGGCCGAAAGGGGCACCTGTTTACAAGGTTGGCGCCGATGCCTCGGGGCCACTGTCTTTTATGGATGTATGGGATTCCATGTGCCGCACCATCATGAGCGCCGGCTCACGCCGTGGGGCAATGATGGCGGTGATGCGGTGTGATCATCCGGATATTCTCGACTTCATTGAGGCCAAGCGCGAACCCGGACGGTTGCGCATGTTTAACCTGTCGGTTCTGGTAACCGATGCGTTTATGCAGGCGGTCAAGGAAGATGCCGCCTGGGAACTGCAGTTTGACGGCGTGACCTACAAAAGCCTGGCGGCGCGAGAAATCTGGGATCGGATCATGCAGGCCACTTATGCCTATGCGGAACCGGGTGTCATCTTCATCGACCGTATCAACGCCAAGAACAACCTGCACTATTGCGAAACCATCCACGGGACCAACCCTTGTGGCGAGCAGCCCTTGCCGCCTTACGGGGCGTGTTTGCTGGCGTCGGTCAATCTGGCCCGACTGATCAATGATCCGTTCGGCCCGGAGGCCAGTCTTGATCTTGAGGAACTCACCAACCTGGTGACAACGGCTATTCGCCTGATGGACAACGTGATTGAGGTTTCGAACTTCCCCTTGGATGAGCAACGTCAGGAAGCGATTGCAAAACGTCGTATCGGTCTCGGCATCACCGGTCTTGCCGATGCGTTGATCATGTGTGGCGCACGGTATGGCGGGGCCCGGGCGGTTGAGCTGACCGAACAATGGCTGAGCACGCTTGAACGCGCCGCCTACCTGGCATCGATAGAGCTGGCCCGCGAAAAAGGGCCGTTCCCGTTGTTTGATCGGGACAAATTTCTGGATGGCGAAACAGTTCAGGGGCTTGATCAGGATATTCGCGACGGCATCGCTAAACATGGTATCCGCAATGCCCTGCTAACGTCGGTCGCACCGACCGGCACAATTTCACTGTTTGCCGATAACGTCTCGTCTGGGCTGGAGCCGGTGTTCAGTTTCAAGTACTCCCGACAGGTCATGATGCCGGATGGAACACGTCGCGAGGAAGATGTCACCGACTATGCCTATCGTCTCTATCGCCGCCTGAAGGGCGACAGCGAACCGTTGACTGACGCTTTTGTCGATTCTCAAAATCTCAGCCCCAATGATCATCTGGTGATGCAGGCAGTGGTGCAGAAGCATATCGACAGCTCCATCTCGAAAACCATCAACGTGCCGGAATCCATCGCCTTTGATGATTTCAAGGATATTTACATGCAGGCCTACGATCTGGGCTGCAAAGGCTGCACGACCTATCGGCCTAATGACGTGACCGGTGCGGTTCTTGAGGTGAAGGGTAAATCCAAATCACCCGAAGTGGAACCGGAACTGCCGCTTGAGGCCCCTAACTCGAAAATTCTGCCCAAGGATGAGGGCGATTCCGGTGCCGTCGTCCAGATGTTTAAACCTCTCGACCGGCCCGGCGATCTGGGCGGAAACACCTATAAAATCCAGTGGCCCGACAGCGACCACGCCATGTACATCACGCTAAATGATATTCTCGATGATTCAGGGCGTATCCGCCCGTTCGAGATTTTTATCAATTCGAAAAACATGGAACACTTTGCCTGGACCGTGGCCCTGACCCGGATGATTTCGGCAGTCTTCCGCAGGGGCGGTGATGTTTCCTTCGTCGTCGAGGAACTGAAGGCCGTGTTCGATCCGCGCGGCGGCCAATGGATGAAAGGCCGGTACGTGCCCTCCCTTCTGGCGGCGATCGGTGAGGTTATCGAACGACACATGATTAGCGTCGGCTTCGTCAAGGCGCCCGGGCAACTGGCCGAAGATCATCCGTCTCAGTTGGCGGTGGTCAATATGGACAACCGTTATTCCGATGAGGGCGAAGATGAAAACAAACCAAAATCATCAGGCCCCGGTTTCCGCCAATGCCCAAAATGTGCACAGCTTTCCTTGATGCGCCAGGAAGGCTGCGATACCTGTACAAGCTGCGGGTATTCGAAATGTGGGTAAGGGGCTGATACATGGAACAGCGGTTAAGTATGGTTTCATTGGGTGTTGATAGTGTTGCCGATAGCACTGCCTTTTATCAACGTTTAGGCTGGAATAAATCAGAAACTGCCAGCAATGAGTCGATCTCATTTATTCAATTGGGTGGCATCATGCTGGGGCTTTATGGTCGTGGGCCGTTGGCCGAAGATATTGGTGTTGAAAATACGAATTCCGGTGGGTTCTCGGGTATTGCACTTGCCCATAACACACGGACCAAAAATGAAGTTGATGAGGTGCTGACGTTGGCTGTTAACGCGGGCGCCAAGCTGTTGAAACCAGCGCAGGATGTTTTCTGGGGTGGTTATTCAGGTTATTTCGCTGATCCCGATGGTCATATGTGGGAAGTCGCCTGGAACCCATTTTTGGAAATGGGTGAAGATGGGGCCGTCATTCTGCCAGCCTGACCAAGCGTTGATGCCGCAAGGCTAACTTGTCGCAATCAGTCTATACTGAGCTCCCCGAAGACGGCTTCTGTATGCCGTCATTCTCTTTACCCGCGCAGGATATCGCCGAGCACATCCACCGCCTCATCGACCATTTCCCGCGTAATATCCAAATGCGTGACGGCGCGGATCTGACTGTCATCGCGGGCCCCCATCTGGATGCCGTGTTCCATGAGGTGCGAGGTGATTTCCTTGGCTGTGTAGGGGCAGTCCGTCACGTCAAAAAATACCAAATTGGTTTCAACGGTTTCCGGGTCAAGTTTGATGCCCGGTATGTTTCCAAGACGGGCCGCCAGGTGACGGGCGTTGTCATGATCTTCGGCCATCCGGTCAACATTGTTTTCAAGGGCATAAACGCCGGCGGCGGCAATGATCCCCGATTGCCGCATGGCGCCACCCAGCAGGTGTTTGAGGCGAAAAGCACGCTCGATAAAATCACTGTCACCGGCCAAAACCGCACCGACCGGACATCCCAACCCTTTGGACAGATCGATCCACAGGGAATCCTGGGTAGCGGCGTAATCGGCGGCTGAGGTTCCGCTTTCGACCACGGCGTTTAACAGTCTGGCCCCATCCATATGGCATTTGATACCAAGTTCCTGGGTGCGTTGATGGATATCGCGGAGCACCTCCACCGGCCAGACCGTGCCGCCGCCAAAATTACTGGTGTTTTCCACTGATACCAGCGCCGAGCGCGGCACGTTGCGTTTTTCTGGGCGGATTGCGGCCTCTACATGATCGGCGGTGAAAATTCCTCTTGTGCCGTCAACCGTGCGCATCATCGCACCCGCTACGGCTGCCGGGCCACCGGTTTCCGAATGGATGGTGTGGGCGGTTACGTCGGCAATAATTTCATCACCGGGTTGGCACCAGATGCGATAGGCGATCTGGTTGCACATTGTTCCGGATGGTAAAAACAAGGCCGCCTGTTTGCCTAGCAGTTCGGCGACCATGTCTTGAAGGCGATTGGTTGTCGGGTCCGTCCCATGCTGTTCGTCACCGACCTCGGCGGCCGCAATGGCTTGGCGCATGGCGTTGCTTGGCTGGGTGTGTGTGTCGGAATAGAGGTCGATACGGACCTTGTTCATGCTGTCACCTGAATTTTCCCGGTTTGTTTGCCCAACTGTTCGCAGAAGGTTTGGTTGAAGAACTTAAAGATAGGTTTCACTGAGTATTCGGCCAAGAATTATTTTACCTTCAGGCGGATTGATCGAGTGCGCAGATCGGAATATTCTTTGGAATGGCTTCCGGTCAGGAGCTGTCATTCGCCGAACCGATTTTAAGGTATGAAGTTATGGCAGACGAAAACACACCTGACGATAATGATGAGTGGCAGTCTACGCCTATGGCATCGGCTCCGAAAGACAGTAGCCGGCCCAAACGCATCGGTGTTCCACATCATGCCGCGCTAAAGGCGGCACCTTCAGAACACATCTCACCGCCGGAAATTGCTGAACCCGTGGACATCATAGACACACCCGTCCTGGGCGCAGTTGAGCAGGACCTTGCCGGACCTTCTTCTGAACTCGAAAATGAAGCCGATACGGATCTGGTGGAACCCGAAAACCCGGCGGATCGTCTCGAAGACCTGGTCCGCCATGCGTTGGAGTCGCCTGAAAACCGTCTGCCTTAATTTGACCCAGACACGACCTCAGATTTACGGATAAGCCTTTCTAAGGCGTGATCGTGGATGCCGAGTTCCTTGAGATGCTCGAAAGTGTTAATCAGATAATCGATACACGGTCCTGCTTTGCCGTGCCCTTGAAGGATCATCCGGACTGCCTCGTCGTCGCTTAGCTTCCCGGTGTATTGTTCGTGGCGGGTGTCGGCGACGAACAGGTAAGAGAGAACCATCTGCTTCAATGTGCCGTCCGTGGCTTCGACCTTGCGCCAACGGGGCCGGTAAACGCCGGTGACCATTTCGCGTTCATCAAGGTAATTCATCACATTCTTGACGTCTTTTTCCTGAACCCGAAACGCCAGTCCCCGGCAGGACCCGCCTCGATCCAGTCCAAACACCAGTCCCGGGCGTTCATAGGTGCCGCGGTACGCCACTGAATAGATGCAAAGGGCGCGATGATATCCATGCAACAACGCCGGGCGGGTTTCGACGTGGGGGAAGTTGGGCCGCCACATCAATGATCCGTACCCAAAAACCCAGATGTCACCTTCTGGCGTTTCCATGCCGGCTCAGCGTCCACTCGCCCGAGTGCGGGTCACCAGAGCGACGCCAACCGCCGCCAGAATCATGCCGGCAATCTGGCGGAGGTCAAGAGTTTCGCCGAACAGCAGCCAGGCATCGACGGCAACTACCGGCGGCACCAGATAGAACAGGCTCGCAACCTTGGACACAGCACCGCGTCTGATCAGCATGTAATAAAGTGAAAAGGTGCCAAGCGAGAGCACAATGACCAGCCATGAAAGTGCGAACACAAAATCGCCGGTCCAGTTGATATCGCGGGTCTCGAAGGTAAACGCCAGCACACAGACGACGCCCGCCGCCGCTGCCTGCTGGATGCAGGACGCCGAACGGATGTCGTTCCCGCCACCGAATCGCTTCTGATAAAAGGTACCGAGTGTTATACCGATAAGGGCGATTGCCGTGGCGCCGACACCTGCCAGCGGCCCGCTATCCGATCCTTTCCAGACGACCAGAAGCAGGCCGATAAATCCAATGAGCAGCCCAGTCCACTGAATTCTATTCAGCCGCTCACCCAGCAGCGGCAAAGCCAAGGCGGCAGTGAGCAGCGGCTGCATTCCGGTAATAATGGCGGCGATACTTGCCGGTGTGCCCTGATCGATGGCCCAGAACACACCGCCAAGGTAGGTCGCATTGATCAGGATGCCGACGACGGCGGTGTCGCGGATTTCAGTAAATGTCGTCGGCCAGCGCGCGCCCGACAGAATAGCAATGAGCCCGAACAGGGCGGAGGCGATGGCAAAACGAATGGCCAGAAAAGTGAAGGGGTCAGCATAGGGTAACCCCCATTTTGCGCCGATGAACCCGGTGCTCCACAGCAAAACAAACAACCCGGGCATGACGGCAAGCCACAGGGGATCGGGTTTATTGTCAGAGGTGTCCAGCGGGGCAGAGGTCATGCGGTTACGTGTTTTCAGGTCGATAATGAGGCGCAGACGCAGGCTATGTCTTTCCCCGCCGGGGCGCAACGTCTTATAAAGGCGGATGCAGATTGCGAAAGGGAATCCTGATGTCCGATATTTTCTCGCGCGGGTCTGGAGATAACCCGGTTACATCCCGGTCGGGTTGGAAGACCGGTGGATTTACGCTCGCCCTAACACTGGCGGTGCTGTTTGCTATATACGGAGCTTGGTGGTCGATTGCCGCCACCCAGGTGAAATTGGGATTGGATCTGGTCTTAGGCCAACTCGCGGCGCAGGGAGGAGAATACGGCTACGGCACCGTGCGGAAAGCGGGTTTCCCATTTTCGGTTCGTGTAGAAGTCGCGTCGCCGTTTATAAAATCCAGAAGGTGGGAGTGGCGGGTCGAAAAACTGAATGTTTCGGCAAAACCCTGGTCCATAGAGCAGATCAATCTGGACCTTTCCGGAAACCATGAAGGGGTGGCTGTTCTGGGTGGCCACGTGGAGACTTATACGTTTGTTGCCGAGCGTCTGAAATCGAAATTTACAATTGATGATGAGATATCAAACCCTCGGAATAAACTGATATCCGGCCCTAAACGAGTCCGGCTCCAGGCGCTTGAATCACAAGGCGCAGGTCTGAGTTTACGACTACTGGGGAGAAGACAAACTTTTTCATTAGGAGATTTCAACCTGGAGATGGACCAGGGACGTAAGGATATTATGGACTGGGGGGTGCGGTTAAGGGATTTACGTATTCCTCAAGAAATTCGCGCACCTCTTGGACCACGGCTCCAGCATCTGGACATAAAAGGACAACTTGTAGGCGAGCTTTCGGGCGAGTCTTTGATCACGGCTCTGTCGTCATGGCGTGACAGGGGCGGTAAGCTGAATGTCAAGATGCTGGACGCCAGCTACCCGCCTTTGCGGATAACGGGCACCGGTTCCTTAACTCTTGATTCCGACTTGCAACCCGCCGGAGAAATCACTACCCGAAGCCGCGGCGTGATGGAGACCGTCGATGCCCTTGTTTATGCGGGGCTGATCAGAAATCTGGATTCCGTCGCCACCAAACTGGCGCTGATGGCGTTTTCGAAAACCCCCGACGGCGGCGGCGAGCGCTATCTCGACTTGCCGTTGACACTTGAAAGCCACACACTTTTTGCAGGTCCGTTCAAAATACTGCGCCTGCGCCCTATTCAATGGTGATTCACTGAGCCGGAAAATCTGCTAAGGTCGGCTTATGAAACAGGTACGATTGTTCATCCTGCTGGTGGGTTTTGCCGGGGCGCTCGGGTTTCAGGTGCCGGCGCTTGGTGGCGAACAGATAAAGGGCTCTCCCTATTTGGCCGGCCAATTGCTGGTCGCCACGCCTGACCTGATTGACCCGAACTTTTCTAAATCCGTTGTCCTGATGATCGAGCACGATTCCGGCGGGGCCTTCGGCCTGATTATCAATCGCCTCTATGGAACCGGTCCGTTGAAGGATTTGATCCTGGGGCTCGGGTTCGATGCCGAAACCGCAGAAGGGGATGTTTCAGTACGCTTCGGCGGTCCCGTTGAACGTGGTCAGGTATTTATTGTCCACGGTTCCGATTATGAAATCACCGATACAATCAAGATCAGTTCCGGGGTGTCCGTGACCAACCACAGTCAGATCATTATGGATATGGCAACCGGTGACGGTCCCCAAGACCGTATGGTGGTCTTGGGGTATGCGGGCTGGGGCGCCGGGCAGTTGGACAGCGAATTTGCCAGAGGCGACTGGGTCAGCAGGTCGGTTGACAGGGATATCGTTTTTTTACGGGATATCGACGCCATCTGGGAGCGGGCCCGGGCCCGGGCAGGTGTGCCGCTTTAGCTATTCTACCAGACAATAGACTTTGGCGATTCGAACCGAGGTGATCAGGTCGCGGGCGGTGCGCGGGTAACTGTCTTCCGATAAGGTCAGGCCGGACGTTGTGTTAGCAGATTGCGGATAGGTCATGTTGGCGACGCGGAACATATCTTTGATGGTTGACGGCTGGGCCGTCATGATGCGGCCGCGCCGCGAAGATTCGGCCTGTACAATACCAATAACCCGGCCTTGGTCATCCAGAACGGCACCGCCGCTCAGTCCCCCCAGTGAGCCTGAACGGTCCGGAATGCGCGAGCGTTCGGCCCAGGCATTGACCCGTTCGCGATAGCCCTTCTGGCGCTGGCGACGGTCGGGATGTCGGAGCGTCATTTCACCGATAAAGCGGGCATGAACAGCACCGGGCTGTCCCGTCGGGAAGCCGATATTATAGCCATCGCGGCCGCTGCTCATCTGGTTGGCAAGGATCAGTTCTTTGGGCCCGCCACTGGTCAACAGCAGGGCGACATCAGCGTTGGGATGGAGAATGGTTTTATTGACCCGGAGATACTTTTTTGTCGCAGTTTGGACGGCCGTTTTCGAACAGCCCTCTGCCACATGACGGGCCGTCAGCCAAACGCCCTGGCGCGACACAGAAAAGGCGGAGCCGACGGAGGATTGGGGTTTGCCGTCGTCTTCGATAAGTCCTTCACGAGGCAGGCCACCGGCAAAGGCTTGATGGTTTTGTGGGGCCGGGCTTTGCGACATCCATGCCGCGGTCTCGGTATCCCAAAGATCAGGGGAAAAGTGCTGAACACTAGGGCGGCGGGGGTTGGCATTATCCGGGACCTTTGTGCCGAAATCGACAGCTTTGCTGGCGATGGCGCCGATGATCAGCACGAAGATGACGATCCAGTCGAGGCGGCGCATGGGCTCTCTCCGTCCGGCTATCCTGTGACGGCGGCGGCGTTAACGGCTGAAACCGCCAGTTTAATGAAGATCAGTAGAATGGCCGGGCCCATTTCACCGTCGATGATGCGTTTGGGAAGATCACGCAGGATCAAATCGGTAAACCGATAGGCGATCAACTGCAGAATCAGTGTAACCGGCCCCCAGATCAGAATTTCCCAGACCCCGATGCTGCTGGCCATGGAAAAGGCCAGTGGAATGGCCAGTCCTAGAATGGCCCCGCCAAGCGAGACCGCAGCCGCCGTGTTGCCATCGCGGATCAGGGCAATTTCGTCATAGGGCGTGATCCGCACATAAAGAAATACGCCAACCCCCAGGATCGCCAGCGTTACAGACGAATGTAATAACAGCACCGGAAAACCGGCAAGAAAGCTCTGAATGACAGGTGTCATGTTGATCAATCCCTGTTGGCTTCAATGACGTCGCGACGAATGGCCCGGGTGCGGGTGAAGATTTTTTGTAATTCTTCTCCTTCGCCGCGGCGAATCGATCGCTTGATCGCCGTCAGGTCTTCTGTGAACTGGCTCAGTACATCCAGAACCGCATCGCGGTTTTTCAAGCAGACATCACGCCACATCACCGGGTCCGACGCGGCAAGGCGGGTAAAGTCCTGAAAGCCACTGGCTGAAAACTTGATGACTTCTGATTGCAGGTCGGTTTCCAGATCAGTCGCTGTATCGACGATACAATAGGCGATCAGTTGCGGCAGGTGCGAGGTGATGGCGAGGACCTTGTCATGGTGTTCGGGGTCCATGGTTTCGATGTTACTGCCGCAGGCTTTCCAGAATTCCGTGAGTTTCTCGACCGCCCCCCTGTCTGTGTGGGGCAATGGAGTGAGCACACACCAGCGGTGATCGAACAACTCGGCAAATCCGGCGTCCGGGCCGGAATGTTCGGTGCCGGCGATGGGGTGACCAGGCACAAAGTGAACGCCGTCTGGAATGAACGGAGAGATATCGGCGATGACCGATGTTTTACTGGATCCAGCATCGGTAACGATGGCACCGGGTTTCAGGTGATCTGAAATCGCTTCCGCAACGGTGCCCATAACACCCAGGGGAACCGAAAGGATAACAAGGTCAGCACCGTCCACGGCTTCTGCTACATTCGTTGAGTAGCAGTCGCCGAGGCCAAGTTCTCGCGCCCGGTCGAGGGTTTCCTGTGACCGGGTGGAAACGGCAATCTCGTCGGCCAGCCCGCGCCGGCGGATGGCGTGGGACAGAGATGACCCAATCAAGCCGATACCGATCAGGGCGATGCGCCCAAACAGCGGGGACGGATTTTCTTCCGTCATTGGTTTTTTCCCATGAATTTCCGCAAGACACCAACGACGGCGCGCATGTCTTCTTCCAGACCGACGGTAATTCGGAGGCAATCGGGTAATCCGTATCCGGCCATGCCCCTGACGATGATACCTTCCGCCTTGAGCGCCGCATCGGCATCCTTGGCCGTGCGTTCGGGGTGTTCGCCGAAACAGACCAGCAGAAAATTGCCAACGCTGTCGGTGACGTCCAACCCCAGATCAAGCAGTTGTTCTCGTGTCCAGGCCAGCCACTTCAGGTTATGGGCGCGCACTTTCTCGGTAAAGGCACCATCCTGTATAGCGGCGGTGCCCGCCGCGAGTGCTGCCGAGCCGACATTGAACGGACCGCGCACCCGGTTCAGGACATCAATCACGTTGGCAGGCCCATAAGCCCAGCCGAGACGCACACCGCCGAGGCCATGGATTTTTGAAAAAGTTCTGGTGACGATGACGTTGTTCCCGGCATCGACCAGCGCATTGCCTTCCGAATAATTTTCGCGAGTAACGTATTCTGCGTAGGCTGCGTCAATGACCAACAAGACATCGTCACGCAACCCGTCACGCAAGCGTGCGACTTCCGAATGGGGCAGGTAAGTGCCTGTCGGGTTGTTCGGGTTGGCCAGGAACAGGAGACGCGTGTTCTCCGTAACTGCCGCCAACAGGGCATCGACATTTGCCGTCAGGTCCGTTTCAGGTGCCGTCACCGGCGTTGCCCCCGCAGCCTTGGCCGAAATGTTGTACATCAGGAACCCATACTCGCTGTAGAGAACCTCGTCTCCCTCTCCGGCATAGGCTTGGCACAGCAGAGAAATGATTTCGTCCGATCCGGCACCACAGACGATCTGCTCGGCATCCAGTCCATGAACCGTGCCAATCGCCTGGCGGAGATCATCCATGCCGCCATCGGGATAGAGATGCAGGGTTTCTGAAATGTCACGATAGGCGCTGGCGGCCTTCGGGCTGGGCCCAAAGGCACCCTCATTGGAGCTCAGCTTGAGGACACGCTCAAATCCTTCAAGCCCGGAATCCCCACCAATGTAGGGGTTGATCGCCATGACGCCGGGTTTGGCAGTGGGCATTGTCATGGGGAGGTCTCCGATGAATTTGTCTGCGGTGGGGCCAGTTCGTTGCCGTTCAAGGGCATGGCGTAACCGCCCAGGTGGACGATGCGGGTGATGCGTGGGCCAAGTGTGTCGATCAGCCGGGTCATCTGACGACTGCCCGGTTTGGCAAAGCCGAAAACTTCAACCAGATAGGTCCATCCCGGCGGGCGTTCCGGATCATGCCAGAGCTGGTGAAAGGCAACGGTAAATCCGGCTTGTGACAAGGCATCTTCGATGACGTTAAACCCCATATTGTCCTGAAGCTCGATCGCCAGGTAGGAGCGGTCTCGCCCTGTTTCCTCATGTTCGATGGGGCAGATGACCAGCGCTTCAAGCCCGGTATTACGGGCGTTTCCCGTTCCGATAAACGGCAGTCTGGCGATGATCCGCGACGTCCCTTTCTTGTCGGATACCAGATGACGCCACCAGTTTTCCTCGTCGTCATGACTGGGAACCGGAACGATGCCGATGGTGGCTTTGCCGGTCTGCACGGCTTCGACGACGCGACGCGCCGCGGTATGGCGGGTTGCCGGTGTAAAACTGCCGTACTGGTCGCGCGCCAGATCCCAATACCCGGGTTCGCTCTCGCGTTCATAGACGGCCATCGAAAAGGGGCCCTCGGAACTCAGCGTCGCGACGATCAGTTCGCGCCAGATGCGCGCCAGTTCACGTTTTGGAAACGACCCTTGGTGGCGCGAAATCAGGCGATACAGGATTTCGGCCTCCCTGGACGGGCGGATCTTGATGGCCGAGCCTTCTTGCTCTTTGACGTCGCGGACGTGCTCGACAATTTTCGTGCGTTTGATCAGCAAATCCTGAATGGAATTGTCAATCTCATCAATCTGATCGCGAAGCTCGCGGAGTTTGCTTTTTTCGTTTGCCATTGACGTAATTTTCCAGCCTCTGAAATGCCCCGCTAGTGATAATGGCTAAGGCCCTTGAAATCAAAGAAAACCAAGCGGGAATCAATAATCAGCGTTTTTGGGGAACGTAGGAAGATCTAGGGGATGACCTCGGGGATGACCTCGGGGATGATCTGGGCGCACGTTGCGGCAGAACCAAAACCGGTTTGCGGTGCGTTTGGCGCATAACCGGTTGCCCGGCGTATATCTGTTTGACGGCTTCGATGACGGTTACGCCGGCGAAGGTGCCAATGATGCTGGGGCCGATTTTCTCAAATGCCGGGGCTGCCGACAGCATCATGCGGGATCGTGTCGGTGGGATATAGAGGGCGCGGCGGGTCTCGATCGGGGTAAACATGTTGTCGCGCAAAAGTCTTGAAATTTGCCCGGTTGAATACGGCAGGCCATGGCCGAAAGGGGTGCGTTCAAAGCGCGCCCAAATTCCCCGGCGATTGGGGACAACCACAATCAACCGCCCGCTGCCCGCCAGCACCCGCCAGGCTTCGCGAAGCAGGGGTCTGATCTGCTCGGCGCATTCGACGGCATGGATCATCAGGACCCGATCCATGGAGACATCATTGAAGGGCAATTCCAGTTCATCGACCAGGGTGGTCAGGCCACGATCATCGGTTGGCCAGTGCAAAACACCTTGGGCCGCAGGCATGGCGGCGATGGTCCGCGACGCTTCGCCCCTGAAACTCGTGAGATAGGGCGTTGTGTACCCCAGGCCCAAAACGCTTTGTCCACTGACATCCGGCCACAACTCGCGGATCCGTCGGCGGATCATACGTCGCGCCACCTGACCCAGGTTGGTCGCATAAAAGTCTCTTAAATCAACAACATCGCTCCACATGCACTGATCATAGCGTGTTAGTTCTGTCGGCGCACGCCAGATGAATGGCATGCGGTTACAGAGTGTGATACTGAAGTGAAATCGTTTATTCAGACAGGATCAGGACGCTCATGAAACTCCGCTTCTCTCCCTCCTCACCCTTCGCTCGCAAAGTTCTGGTCGTCGCCATGGAACGTGACCTTGACGAGGGCATCGAACTGATCCTGACCGACCCATTTTCTGAGGAGTCAGGTTTACGTGACGTCAACCCGTTGAGCAAAATTCCGGCGCTTGAGCTTGAAGACGGGCGGGTCATTATCGAAAGTGCGTTGATCGCGGAATACCTGGATGGCCTTAATGACGGCCCCAAACTGTTTCCCCAGGATGATACCCGCCTTGATGTCCTGAGGCGCATGGCGCTGGCCGATGGCATGACCAGCGCCGGTGTTCTTTATCGTGTTGAAACCCAGCGCCGGCCTCCGGAACTGTTGTGGCAGTCATATGCCGAGCGCCAGACAAAATCCATGCTTGGCACATTGAGTGTGCTGGAGGAAGAAGCCGACGCCTTTCGTGCCGGGGATGATCTGACCATCGCCGATATCGCGCTTGGCTGCTGCCTCGGCTGGTTTGACCTGCGGTTCCCCGATCTCGCCTGGCGCCGCGATAACCCGGCGATTGCCGACTGGTTCGAGGATTTTTCAAATCGCCCGTCGATGGCAAAGACAACGCCGTCGTAGGGAGCTATCCGCTTTTCGACAACAAATCCTTCGATGCCAGCAGTGCGCCGCCGACGATCAACAGGCAGGCGATGGCGACGGTCCAGGTGGCTTCGCCCTGACCGAAACTGATCAACACCAGTGTGGAAATTAACGGAGCGGCGTAGGCGAAGGCGCCGAGCACCTGAATGTTTCCGTGTTTGGTTCCATAATCCCAGGTGAAGAAGGCGGCGCCAACGGGCAATAATCCCAAGCCGAAGACTGCCAGCCACTCACCGGTATCGGCAGGCCAGACGGTCTTTTCAAACGCCAGATGGGCAGCCAGCGCCAGCATCGCCGTGACGGCGCAGAAGCCGCCAACTGTATCCGTCGGCACATGGCGAAAGCGCCGGTTGAGGACAGAATATGTGGACCACGTGAGCGCACAGGCAACGGCCATCAGATAACCCAGCACATAGTCTGATTTAAAACTGCCCAGCCCCTTACCATCGGTGACCAGCAGGACCGCACCAGCGAGCCCGGCGATGGCCCCCGCGACATGCCACCAGCGCAGTCTTTCCCCCGGCAACAGCGCCGAGAACAGGACGATCAGCAACGGCCACATATAGGCGATCAGCCCGGCTTCGACCGGTGGCGCGTTGCGCAGCGCCATAAAATAAAAAAAGTGGTAACCGAACAGGCCGCTCACCGCCAATGCCCAGGCCCCGATGGGTTGTTTCAGATGCTGGACAATGTTCTCACGGCGCACAATCCATTTGATGAAGACAAAGCCGCTGGCTATTGAGAACGCCAAGGCGATCAGCAGAAACGGCGGGACCTGTCCGGTCAAGGTCGTAAAAAGCGCCAGCAGGCCCCACATCAGAACGGCGGTGCCGCCGATTAGCGTGGCACGCAACGGGTTGGGCGGGGAGGTGATCATGGATGAAGACATATTACCTTCAGACGATTAGTTCCACTGGCGAAAACGATCTCATCCCTGCCGTCATGATCCAGGTCGGCACGTCGTAGGGGAGAGCTGACCGGATCGTTCAAGGGAACGCGGAACAGTTCTCTGGAGTCCCCGGTTGCAAACGAAATGCCGAGAAGGTTGCGACGTGATGCGTCGGGGACAATGAGGTCCGGAATCTGATCACCGTTTACGTCGGCAACCACCGATAAGCCGAGGTTTCGCGACCCGATCTGATGGTTGGAAAACCCGTGTGCGGCATGGTCTTTGGTCAACCGGTTTCCCTTCATTTCATAGAGCTGCAGCGTACCGCCGATGTGCGGGGTAATCACCGCGGCAATCTCCGTTCGGCCATCATTGTCGAAATCACCAACCCCGACCGGGTTGAGCCAGCGATGGGACAGGCCGATGGGTTCCGCTTCAGCCCGAAGTTCGAGCCTGTTTCCGTTAAGCGAGATGACCGCCAGCGCCGCCCCACGGTCGAGCCAGGACTTGATCAGCAAGATTTCCTTTTCGCCGTCACCGTCGATGTCGATCAGTCGGGGGATGCGGTCTTCAAAAACTGAAGTTTTCGGCAAGACATAGGTCATCACCCTGTTGTCGGATAGTTCCGCGCTTACCGCACCGGCCTCAATGGCGTCACCGAGAACACCATGGTCATAGCGCGTTGTCGGTGAACTCAGCCAGACCCGGCGGACCCTGCCTGAACCGATTGCGATCTCCCCATCCGGCAGGCTGCCTTCAGGCGGCTTGGAGGGGATGGGTTGATCTCCATCGACGGGTTCGAGTGTGAACGTGCCCTCGCGGATGCGAAGCCGTTGGTGTTTGGTGTTTCGGTTCTGGATAATGACCCGGTCACCGGAGGAGATGATCCCATCAACCATGCCGTTTGTCGGAATGTCATAGACGTCGACTCCGTTGGCCGCCCGGGAGGGGGGGGCCCAGGAGAGGGCCAACAAGAAGCTGAGACCCGTCAGTACGAACAGGCGGGTGGCACCCAAGACCCTCATCCAGCACCTCCAGCTTGTCCGACCAGAGCGTTCAGAATTTCGTCATCACCGATATAGCCGACGGCTTTGCCATCTTCGACCAGGACAACGGGGTTGCCGGTTACCTGACGTTTTTCAATGGCATCACGGATGGTGATCTCGGTTGGCGCCGTACAGATGCACGTTGGGTCCGATGAGTCGTCGGGGTCCGTGTGAGAAACAAAACGCCCGTCCTGCCCATTGATTTGAACCTGATCGAGTGACCCATCTGCCGACAGATGCAGGCGTGCATACCCCACCCTGTCCAGCTCGATCTCACCTGTGCGTCCTGCCAGTGTCTTCATGATCGATACCCCGCTCAGGACATTCAGCGGGTTCACGTGGCTGACAAAGTCACGCACATAATCGGTCGCCGGGTTGAGGATAATATCTTCCGGTTTACCGTACTGAACGATACGCCCGGCTTCCATAATCGCGATATGATTGCCAATCTTGAGGGCTTCGTCGAGATCATGGCTGACAAAAACGATGGTCTTTTTCAAAGACCGTTGCAGGTCCAGAAGCTCGTCCTGCAAATGGTTACGGATCAACGGATCGAGAGCGGAAAAGGGCTCGTCCATAAGCAGGATTTCAGCGTCCGTGGCAAAAGCCCGGGCAAGCCCGACCCGCTGTTGCATACCGCCGGAAAGTTCATGGGCGAATTTGTCGGCCCATTGGTCGAGATCGACCAGTTTCAGTTTGTCGCGAACAATACGATTGCGCTCGCCGACGTCCATGCCGCGAAGCTCGAGCCCCAGGCCAACGTTTTCTGAAACCGTGCGCCACGGCAACAGGGCGAACTGTTGAAAAACCATGGCAATGCGTTCCATGCGCAGGCGGCGAAGTGTGTTGGCGTCGCACGATACAACATCAATCATCCGTTCAGCGTCCTGCACCAGAACCTCGCCACGGGTGACTTTGTTCAGTCCGTTGACGGCCCGCAGCAAGGTCGACTTCCCCGACCCGGACAGTCCCATCAAGACGCAGATTTCGCCAACGCCCACCGACAGCGTCGCTCCGGCAACACCAAGCACCGAGCCGGTTTCTTCGAGAATGGAATCTCGCGTTCCGCCCTGATCGAGAAGCTCAATGGCGCGAGCCGGATCATCACCGAACATGATGTCGACGTTTCTGAAATCGACGGCGATTTTACGGGTATCTATATCGGCGTCCGACATCTATTTGACCCCGCGTTCAGGCTGTTTGCAGATGCGGTCCATCAGGATGGCGACGATGACGATGGCAATTCCAGCCTCAAAACCCTTGGCGGTATTGACCGTGTTGATGGCGCGTAACACCGGAATACCGAGGCCATCCGCCCCGACCATGGAGGCGATTACGACCATTGATAAGGACAGCATGATACACTGCGTCAGCCCGGCCATGATGGTTGGTAGGGCATAAGGGATTTCGACTTTCCAGAGCAGTTGTTTTTTTGTCGCCCCGAAACTTTCGGCGGCTTCGATCAGCGGTATGGGAACCGAAGAAACGCCTAGATAGGTCATTCGTATGGGGGCGGCGACGGCGAAAATAGCGGTGGCGATCAGACCCGGCACCATGCCGAGACCGAACAGCACCAGCGCCGGAATTAAATACACAAAGGTCGGCAGGGTCTGCATCATGTCGAGGATCGGGCGCATCACGGCCCAGACCTTGGGGCGATGAGCCGTGGCAATGCCGACCGGAATGCCGATGATCAGACAGACGAGTGTCGCCCAGGTCACCAGCGACAGGGTGTACAGAGTGTCTTCCCAATAGCCTTGATTGATGATGAACAGCAGCGACGGCACCACCAATAAAACCAGCTTCCAGGACCGGTGAATGTAAAATGCGATGGCGGCGATGGCGACGATCAGTACAAACGGATTTACCGCCAGTAGCAGTTCAGCCATACCTTCCAGCACAAACCCGAGGCCGATGGTGATGCCATCGAAAAACCAGAAAAAATAATCATTCAGGAAATCGACAAAATCTTTCATCACCTTGCCGATGGGTATTTTATGATCCGTCAGCCACTCCATCACATCTTGCCCCCCGATTTGATAACCAAAATGAAAACGGTCAGGCCACCTGATACAAACAGGCAATCTGACCGTATCCAAAACCAGAGTATATCAAGAGCAAATTCCGAGCGAACCCTTTTGGCCCGCACCGGTGAATTTGCATCAATTCAATACTCTACAGTCCGAGGCCTTTTTTGGCGGCCATCCAGCTGTCGCCACCGTCCATTGCCGTCACGCCGGCGAGCCAGCCCTTGACCACGTTCGGGTGTTTCTTGAGCCACGCCTGGGCCGCCTTGTCGGGGTCTTCTCCATCATTGAGGATCGCTCCCATGATTTCGTTTTCCATTGCCAACGAAAATTTCAGATTGCCCAGCAGTTTGCCGACGTTCGGACATTCGGCGGTATATCCCTTGCGGACATTGGTGAAAACCGTGGCGCCGCCCAGATTGGGGCCAAAGAAATCATCCCCCCCGGTGAGGTACGTGAGTTTGAAATTGGCGTTCATCGGATGAGGTTCCCAGCCCAGGAAAACCACCATTTTATCGCGTTTATTCGCTCGCGCGACTTGCGACAGCATACCCTGTTCGGAAGATTCGACGACCTCAAAACCCTTCAGGCCGAAGGCGTTTTTGTCGAACATATCCTGAATCAGGCGGTTGCCGTCGTTGCCGGGTTCAATGCCGTAGATCTTACCGTTAAGCTGATCCTTGAATTTGGCAATATCCTTGAAATCCTTAAGGCCGGCATCAGCCGCCTTTTTGTTGACAGCCAGCGTATATTTGGCGCCTTCGAGGTTCGCCGGGTTAAGGGTTTCGACCGTGCCCTTTTTCCGATAGGGCGCGATGTCACCTTCCATGGTCGGCATCCAGTTGCCCAGGAAAACATCGATGTCCTTGTTCTCCAGACTTTTGTAGGTCACCGGAACGGACAGGACCTTGGCGTTGGGTGAATATCCTAGGGACTTAAGGACGACAGATGTTGCCGCCGTGGTTGCCGTGATATCGGTCCAGCCAACATCGGCAAAACGCACAACTTTACAGTGTCCGTCGGCCAATGCCGAGGTTGTCATTGACGCAGCGACCAGCGCCGCCGAAGCAATCGCGAATGTAGATCTCAGTTTCGTCATATTCTGGTTCCTCCCATTTGTGGCACCCGTTTTTAGAAAAATGTGCCGAAAACCCTGTCTCAAAAAAATAATGTCAGGAGCATAAGCGAATTTGTGAATCTCCGACAGGATTTTGATTGGCACCGGCCCATCTTTTTCCACAACTGTCAGTTGGCGGTGTGCAGGTGTGTGTGCCGAGACGATTTGCGCAAAAACCGGCGTGACCAAACGTAGGCCAGCCACCCGAAGCCGAAGGCGTAGGGAAGGCTGCCAATGGCCAAAAAGATACCCTGTTGGCGAAGCAGCAGTTGGGAGATCGCTTTTGATGTTTCGAAAAATCCATCGCTGTGCTCAATAATGATGCGCCACTGTTCGGCAAAGGTCGTGTAACCGACGGTCCCATCCCAGTGCCCAAGCAGGAATTTCCCTGTCACATAAAACATAAAATAGACCGGGATCATGGTGAAGGCGTTGGTAATCCAGATCCACGCAAGGCCGACCAGAAGATTAAACTCAGTTTGCGGAAATCGCCTGGCGATCAACCAGGTCAATCCCAGCAGATAGGTTTGAATGGGGATCAGCGGGGTGAACGCCCAGAAGACTGCCACGGCAATGCCGCGTGCCGTATATTCCGGCGGATGCGAACTTCGTTTCAACGGGATGATGAGACGAAGATAAACAAACCGCAACAGGCCTCTAAAGAGGGTACTACGTCGTGCTTTTTGCATTAATCATTCTTCTTGCCCGTGACGTGTTCTCTTAACACAAGCTTGCGGGTAAAACGTCGAAAGAGGCAGGGCTCGCGGCTAATTTCACAAAAGCTTCATCATGCGAAATCAAGTTATATCGCATCACCCTAATGTGTAGACCTGTGGCGTTTCTGACCCTGTTCGTATATTTGGGTCAATCGTCGGAGGGCCTTGGGAGAACCTTCGCAGCGGATCAGATTTTGGATATGATCATGCGCCGGTAACTTACTAAGTAACAAAGATGCTAAGAATGGATGGATTGAAACGAAATTAGCCAGCATCTATAAAAATTTCCGTGTATTGATATTAACCGTCGTCGCTGCCGTGCTGACTTCGCCCTGTCAAACCTCTAACCAAACCTCTAACCTGTCCCAAACGGGAATGTCGGATTAGTTACATGAAATGCCATATTTGCCGGTCTGCCGATACTTATTCTGTGAACAGCAACGAAATTGATCGCGGACAAATTAAGTATGTTGCCCATTCGGGATTTGGCACTGCGATTATGGGCTGTCGGAATTGCAGGTTTATATCAGCTGAATTTGTTCACCCGAAAACCCTGCAGTTTTTTTACACAACATCTTCTCAAATACATTCGGCAGCATTAACCGATCCATTTTGCTCCCCCCATCAGGATATCTGTCGGCAACAAACAGAATTTTTCTGTGACAATCTGCCCAAGCACAACAGCCGGATATTATTTTTTGGCGCTGGAAGGAGTTCCTTTGCCCAACCTTATCACGGAATTTGTGATGAGCTGTTTATTTGCGATTTGGTACCCAATTTCGACCAATTTGAGGAAACAAACATCTCCGCAACTGTTGTGGACGAAGCTTTTTTGAAAGACGAGTCTCTTGTCGGAACTTTCGACACAATCATTCTTTCCAATGTTGTGCAGCGGCTGCCGTTTCCAAAGTCCATTTTGTCACTTTGTTCCCGCCTTTTGAAATCTGGCGGGCTCCTGGCTTTTGAGGTCCCGATTACGCCGCTGGAAAATGTACAGGCCGGATTGTTCGGTAGCGAGGAAATCAATTTTTTTTCTGTCGAGTCCTTGAAAGCGCTGATGATTATTCAAGGAAGCTTCGACGTCGAAGTTATCAATGCTGATGAGCGTCTGAAGGCCGACCCCTCTTCAGTGGGGATGGATGGGACAGATAACCATCAGCGTGTGTTCGCACAAATCATACTGTCGAACAAACGCCCATTGCGGGAAATTCCACCGACCGAAATCGATTCTGACGATATTGGTTCACTTATGTCAAAACTGAGTTTTGGGTGTTTCCTTCATAAAAATTCTCTAATGTCCTGGTCGGATGGCCAAGATGTTAGACGCTTGAGCACTGACGAGAATGTGATTGATGACCACTAGCTTTCGTAGGCGAACAAAAACGCGTCAAAATCCCTGTTGTTGAGGGAACCACCTTTCGCCAATACAGGCCATGTTTCGGAGTAGAAAATTTGAAGTGCCCAATTTGTACCGCTCCGGGAAAAGCCTTGATGGTGAACAGGGCAGGGCGTGCGGAGCCGGTCTGTCCCATTCAACCTGTATTTGGGGTAAATATTTGTGAATGCACCGAATGCGGGTTTGTTTATAGTGATTTCATACACCCGCGCGTCCTCGAATTTCATTACAACCACTATAGCAGGCGAGCTATGTCTGAGGATGACATAGCAGATGTTCGGAAACAGGCGAAAGCTAACGGGACGTCACAAATTAAAACTATGGAACCATATTTACCGAGCTCGTTGGGGCCGGTACTCGATTATGGTGGAGCGCACGGTGAGAATGCGGCACTGTTTTCTCACTTATCTGACAAGGTTTATGTTGCGGAGCATGATCCAGTATGTATTGAGCACATAAAAAGTAACCCGCAGTTAAATCTGGTCATGCCCGACAGTCTAATGGATGAGGATTATATCGGGTTTTTCGATTTGGTGGTTTTATCCAATGTCCTTGAGCACATGACGTTCCCAATCCGGCAAATGCAGTATTTTTCACGTATAATTGCGCAGGACGGACTTTTTTTTATCGAAGTTCCGTATGAAAGCGAATTTATTAAAAGAGCCGGGAGGATAGTGGCCCAGCATGTCGTGTTTTTTTCACCGGAAACGCTTCGTTTATTGATAGAGCGACAGGGCAGTTTCGATATTGTCGACATGAGAACCTGCGGACCACGCCTGGATGACATGGTTCAGGCTGGCAGGGTCCTGCATGATTTTGACAGCCAGAATACGCCAGACGGGTGGGTGATTCGGGCTCTGTTACGCAATTCCAGACCCAAACTGGAAGCCGTCGATATGAATTTTGATGGGCCAGAGTGTGACGAGATTCTTGGTGATTTAAGTAACGTTTTACTTTCGCATACATTTGGCAGTCGCTTCACCTGAAACAGATTGTCTTTGCGATTGGAGAGCCATGGGTGTCTCAACAACTTCGTATTATTTGAAGTTTCTCTAGATGTCTAATTGCCGTTGTGTACAAACAAAAACCCCCGCCGAGGCGAGGGTTGATGGTCTTCAGGACATGCTATGGCCTTTAATACATGTGTTGGCCGCCGTTGATCGACAATGTCGAGCCGGTGACAAATTCGGCATCGTCGGCAACCAGGAACAGGACGCCACGGGCGATGTCGTCGACATTGCCGAGCCGCCCGATCGGTATTTTGGCGACGATCTTTTCCAGAACTTCGGCGGGCACGGCACGAACCATGTCGGTTTCCACATAACCCGGTGCGATGGCGTTGACGGTGATGCCCTTGGCCGCGCCTTCCTGGGCCAGGGCCTTGGTGAACCCGTGGATGCCGGATTTGGCGGCGGCGTAGTTGACCTGTCCATACTGACCGGCCTGACCGTTGATCGAGCCGATGTTGACGATCCGGCCAAAGTTACGCTCGCGCATGCCGTCGATAACCAGATGGCACATGTTGAAACATGAGCCCAAATTGGTATCGATCACAGCATCCCATTTTTCCCGCGACATGCGGTGCATGGTGCTGTCTCGGGTAATGCCTGCGTTGTTGACCAGGACCTCAATCGGGCCCAAGTCAGCAACAATCTGGCCGACTGCGGCTTCGCAAGCGGCATAGTCACCGACGTCAAATTTATAGACTTTAATGCCGTTTTCTTCGGCGAAGGCGTTGGCCGCTTCGTCATTACCGGCGTATGTGGCGGCGACCGTGTACCCGGCGCTTTTTAGGTGTTTTGAGATGGCTTCGCCGATACCTCGGGTGCCACCTGTAACGATTGCTACTCTACCCATAATAATCTCCCCAAATTTTTGTGGTCTTCAAGGATGGTCTCTGGATCATTCTAGTCGCGTTCGACGCACATTGCGATACCCATGCCGCCGCCGATGCAAAGTGTGGCGAGACCTTTTTTGGCGTCGCGTTTCTGCATTTCAAACAGCAGGGTAATCAGGACACGTGCCCCGGATGCGCCGATCGGGTGACCCAAAGCAATGGCGCCGCCATTGACGTTAACTTTATCTGTATCCCAGCCGAGGTCCTTGTTGACGGCACAGGCCTGGGCGGCGAAGGCTTCGTTGGCTTCAATCAGGTCGAGGTCATCGACGGTCCATCCAGCTTTTTCCAATGCCATGCGGCTGGCTGGGATTGGTCCTGTGCCCATGATGGCCGGATCGACACCGGCGGTTGCCCAAGATTTGATCCGGGCCAAGGGCGTGATACCACGTTTGTCGGCTTCATCGCTGCTCATCAGAACGACGGCGGCGGCGCCATCATTGATCCCAGATGCGTTGCCTGCGGTGACGGTGCCGTCCTTGGCGAACGCCGGGCGCAATTTGCCGAGGCCCTCTGCGGTGACGCCGGCTTTCGGGTGTTCGTCGGTGTCGACAACCGTGTCGCCTTTACGTCCCTTGATGGTGACGGGCACGATCTCGTCAGTGAACTTGCCTGCAGCCATGGCGGCCTCGGCCTTCTGCTGGGAAAACGCGGCAAAAGCGTCCTGTTCGTCTCTGGTAAGTTGCCATTTTTCGGCGATGTTTTCTGCCGTTGTTCCCATGTGATAGCCATTAAAAGCGTCCCATAGGCCGTCCTTAATCATCGAGTCTATCATTTCGGCAGTGCCCATTTTGGTGCCGTTGCGCATATGGATGACATGTGGTGCCTGGCTCATGCTTTCCTGACCACCAGCGACAACAATGTTGGCGTCGCCTAACTGAATTGCCTGATACCCCAAGGCAACCGTGCGCAGGCCGGAACCACAAAGTTGGTTGATGCCATAGGCGGTTTTCTCAACAGGAATACCAGCATTGACGGCGGCAATTCGAGCCGGGTTCTGTCCGGCCCCGGCGGCAAGCACCTGACCGAGGACAACTTCATCAACATCTTCCGGGGCGACGCCGGCGCGTTCAAGTGCGCCCTTAATGGCGACTTCACCAAGATAATCTGCGGGAACGGAACTTAATCCGCCACTGAAAGCGCCAATCGGGGTGCGGGCGGCGGCGGCGATTACGACTTCGGTCATTTCCTAAATCCTCCAATAGAGTTACTGGTGTACGTCCCGGAAAAACTGGGTGGCGAAAAATCAAAACCGGGTTTAGCTTAAGTTTGTTTCGCGACTGCAAAATGGCTGATTAATGGCGTTATATGCGGATTCCAGAATCCATGCAAGGGGCTAAATTGTGCACCTGCGAAGAAGTGTTTTAATGCCTTACGGTTTGGCCAGAAAGTGCTCTGTGAGCCAATGGCTTAACGGTTCGTACAATCGCTGTTTGGCTTGCCCCCCGGCGACCATGCCGATGTGCCCGGCGGATGGGGTCAGGATATGGACGTTGGGTAAGATATCGGCCAAGGCCTGAGCGGAGGCGGGCGGAACGATATGATCTTTTGACGGAATGGCGGCGAAGGTAGGCAGGGTGATTTTTGTGGGATTGACGACTTGCCCCCTGATTTTCCAGTTACCACTGGACGGTGTGTTGTCCCGGTACCAGCCGAACAGGCATTCAAGGGCGACCTTGCCCGGCAGGGGAACACCATCGTTGACCCAGTCCTCCAGCAGAATAAATCGCTTGGCTGCGTCGCTGTCTTTGGCGGCGTTGGCAAAATGACGAAATTTGCCCCCCGTTTGCGCCGGGTCCAGGCCAGCAAACATTGCCTGCAGCATATCGACAGGTAAGACCCCCATCTGAGCGATCAAATTTTTCAGGGCGGGTGCCATCATGTCGAGGAACTGCGCGGTGACACCGCTGTCGCTGTGAAAATCCCAGGGTGTCGCGAGCAGGGCGAGGGCGGATACGGCCCCGGGGTTTCGCCCGGCCAGTGCCAGTGCCAGATTGCCTCCCATACAATAGCCGACGAGTGCCGGGCGACGTGAGGTTTCAGTGTGGACAAAATTCAAAATCGCCTGCAACCGCTCGCCAATATACTCATCAAGCCCGAAATCCCGCTCCTGTTCTTCGGGCCAGCCCCAGTCAACGAGAAGCGGGCGCAAGCCGGACGCAGCGAGATGTCGCATCAGGCTGCGGTCAGGGGCGAGATCCAGAATATAGGCGCGATTGATCAAGGACGGAATGACCAGCACCGGCGGAGCTGTTGAAGATGTGCAGAACAGGCCGTAATCCAGTAGCCGGGTCGAGCCGGACGTCCAAATCGTCGGTGGTTCCGGTGGCCGGGATTGACGGGGGTAGTCCTGATAATTTTTGACGCCGTCGGAAAACTGTTGAAGGCGGTGACAGGCTTCGCGGGTAATGGCGATAGCAAAGTCTTCGGTGTTAAGATTTGAGGGCAGCAGGTCGTTTGCGCGCAGTTTTTTTCCGTTTCGGGTTTTCAAGCTCAGCGACCCGTTGCTCCAGTGCGGCAATGCGCTTAAGGCACTGAGCCACGTCAGGGCTTGCAGACTCATGTGCAGAGCCAGGGGTTTCGGGTTTGATGCCGTCGGACCCAGCTGTTTTATTGCGGGCAGTTTTGTCATCCGGAGATTTTCCGGCAGCGGCCGAGGTGAATGCCGCGGCACCCGAATTCATCAGGGCTACCGTTCGCGCCAGTGCATCCATAGTTTCGCCGTTCTCGGCCAGGGTATTCAGATGTTCCTGCCATAGGTCCAGATATTTCCGCGCCAGTTCGTCCAGATCAGGAGTGTCGGATGGTTTCGGCATCTTCCGGTTTTACTTTCACAAGAGTTCAGTTTCAGGTCAATGAACTTGCACCAACTATAAACAACTATGTCGCAACGCGGAACATTTCATTGCGGTGCAGCATGAACCGCGCTAGGTTCTTGGAAATTCAACTCCGGGTGAGCAGTATGGCTGAACAAAGTGACGGAGTAAAAACTCCGATAACAATTAAAAAATACGCCAACCGGCGTCTTTATAATACTTCCACATCAAGCTATGTGACGCTCGACCACCTTGCGCAAATGGTCAAGGACGGCATCGATTTTGTGGTGTATGACGCCAAAACCAGCGAGGATATTACCCGTCAGGTTCTGACCCATATTATCGTTGAAGAAGAAGGCAAGGGCGGCCAGAATTTATTGCCAATCAGTTTTTTGCGCCATCTGATCAGTTTTTATGGGGACAGCCTGCAGTCCGTCGTCCCCAATTACCTGGATCACACCATGCAGGCGTTTGCCAGAAATCAGGAACAGATGCGTGGCTATATGGATGAAACCATGGGCGGACTTAACCCGTTTGGCCAGTTCGAGGAAATGGGCAAGCAGAACATGGCGATGTTTGAAAACGCCATGAAACTGTTCACGCCGTTTTATGAAGATGAATCAATTGCCAAATCATCCAATGGTTCGAAACCGAATGCTGGCAGTGCACCGGCTAAGGCTGCACCCAGCCAGAGTGAACCGACAGAAAAACTCGAAGATTTGCAGAGCAAATTGAATGCCATGCAAGATCAGTTGAATCGCCTGACCAGCAACGACAATAGCTGATCGAATAGCGCGACGGCATCAACCACCAAGATTTCAGACGTTGAATTGTTTTTTTGTAACCTGTCGTTAGCGGGCATCTTCGTTTGTCGCGGCAAAAGCGCGGGTCATTATGTGGTGGTTAAGAGTTTCCGCGTTAATTTGTACCAATACATCCAATCTAATCAGAGCCGAAAAGAATAAACTTGCGATTAGGGCAAGGCATACCAAAATGCCCTTTGGTAACGCGGATTTGTCAGGTAAACTCAGATAGTTAGAAATTACAATTTCAGAGAGTAATATTTTTATAATACACCCGAGAAATTAAAAATTGCCGTGTCTGAAATCTTGAGATGTTCGGTGTGGTGGCGGGGTGTCACGAACCCGGAACTGTCTTCAGGGCGCTTCAACACGGTTCAGTAAAGTTTAAGAAAGGAATGTGTAGTGGGACAGAAAACGACGCTAGGCTCGCCCCCTGTTAAGGGTGAAGATGTTGTCAACAGGGCATCCGAAACAGATCGTTATGTCGGTGTTAAAATCCGCGAGAGACGGGTTATGTTAGGGTTGTCCCAACAGCAGATGGCCAAATTGATCGGTGTCACCTATCAGCAGGCGCACAAATATGAGCGGGGTATCAATAGAATTTCTGCGGGCCGCTTGTTTGATATTGCGCAGGTTCTGCGTGTCCCGGTTGGATATTTCTTTGAAGGGCTTGGCGATACGACCAATGAGTCGTTGCCGCCGCGTCAGCGCATGTGCCTGGAAGTGGCCAGAAACTTCGCCCTGATTGAAAACGAACGTCACCAGGAAGCGCTCAGTCAAATGGCGCGCTCGCTGGCAGCTAAAAGCTAATTCAAATCACGGTAATTCGCGAAGCACCCTGAACCCCAGCCAGTAGCTCTTTACACCGGGCGGATTTTTCGCCCGGTAGAAAGCGCGGGCAACCTTGTTGAAATAATAGAATGAACCGCCTCGAATAACGCGGTAGTGGCAATTGCCCTCCCGTCGTGCCTGCACCGTTTTAGGGGCATCCGTGTGGTCGGAGTTCCAGCAGTCTTCCACCCATTCAAATACATTGCCGCTGGTGTCATAGACGCCGTAGGGGTTGGGTTTGAATGATCCCACCGGTGCCGAGCTCAAGGCACTCCACTCGCTTTTACAGTCCTTGCAGTTGGCGTTGTTGAGGCCGACCTCATCACCCCACCAAAAGCGGGTCGTCGTCCCCGCGCGATGAACGTACTCCCATTCAGCTTCAGTCGGCAGGCGGTATTTTTGTCCGGTGCGGCTGGATATCCACCGAAGGTAATTCTGTGCCTGATCCCAGGTAACGTTGATGACGGGCCGGCCATCGCGCCCCCAGTTATGATCGTCAGGTTCATGCCGGCAGCCACCATCGCCTACGCAGGTTTGCCACTCTTCGAATGTCACTTCAAAACGCCCGATCGCAAACGGCTTTTTGACGCTGACCCGATGTGCCGGACGGGCCGCCTTGTAGCGCCCATTCGATCCCATCATGTAGAGGCCTTTGGGAATGACCACCAGTTCCGGGCAGCTTTCGCAGTCGCGAAAAACCTGGCCACTTTTGTAGGTCGGAGTTTGCTGGGCCGATACAGGCGTAACCAGCACACCCACTGCCAGAAAGCTCAGAATTCCCAAGACCGACCACCTTATTCGAGGGACGTTGGAGGGGCTGGGTTTGGAGCGAATATGCATCTTAAACACCTAGTCTGCTGTCTCAGCGCCGTCAAGTGACGTGAGACGCGTCTTCGCCCATTCTGCCGCACCGGCAACCAGTTCCGACCCGTCCGCGGTAAGCGTCTCGATAACTGGTATCATTGATTGGTCAGCGCTGTTGGCGATGGCAAACAGAACATTCCTGATAAAACGGTCGCGCCCGGTGCGCTTAATTGGTGATCCGGAGAACACCCGCCGAAACCCGGCATCGTCCAGTTCCGCCAAATCTTTCAACCGCGGTGCCGTCAGTTCGAGACGTGGCTGGTAAGCTGCTTCAGTTGTTGGGGTCGAGAACTTGTTCCAGGGGCATACGGCCAGACAGTCGTCGCAGCCGTAGATATGGTTTCCCATGTTGTCCATGAGCTCAGGTTCAATCTTCCCTTTGTGTTCAATGGTGAGGTACGAAATGCATTTTGACGCATCCAGGTGATAGGGTTCGGGGATCGCGTTGGTCGGGCAGGCCTGCATACAGAGATCGCAGGACCCGCAATGGTCAACCTCCGGCGCGTCGGGTTCCAGATCAAGGGCCAGGAAAATTTCTCCCAGAAACAGCCATGATCCAAAGTCACGTGATACCAGATTGGAATGTTTTCCCTGCCACCCAAGACCGGCGCGCGCCGCCAGCGGTTTTTCCATGATCGGCGCCGTATCGACAAAGACCTTCAGATCGTTGTCGTATTCTTCGGCGATCCACCGCCCGATCTGCTTCAGACGTTTTTTGACCACATCGTGATAATCTTTCGCGGCTTGAGCATAGGCGCTAATTGCGCCGCGCTCGGGTCGTTTGATGATGTCCAGAGGATCAAGGCCTGGTCCATAATTGCTGCCAAGGACCATGATCGTGCGGGCCTCATCCATCAGGGCACGTGGAGCCACCCGACGCTCTTGCGTGTCGGCCATCCAGCCCATGTCACCCTGGTGTTTGGCTTTCAGAAAGCGGGCCAGGGCCTCGGCGTCTCGCGGGTCGGCCTCGGCAGAAGTGAAGCGGACGACGTCGAACCCGGCGGCCAAAGCAAACTCTCGGATACGTTCTTTCACCATATGCTCGTCAAACCCAATGCTTTATGCTAAACAGCGCGCCCAATTCCTGATCTATCTTAACCCAAGGTGTCTTAACATGAGCTTTCGATTTACAGCTCTCTACATTCTGCTCATCGTTGCCGTCAATTACGGCTTTTCCATCGTCCCGCCTATTGACGTGCCGGGTGGCGGCAAATGGCCACCCATGTCGATCGTCGTTGGGCTGATTTTCGTCGCCCGTGACTTCGCCCAGCGCGAAATTGGACATCGGGTGATCATCGCCATGCTGGTTGCCGGCGCGGTCAGTTACTTGATGGCGGATCCCTTCATCGCTATGGCCAGTGTTGCCGCCTTTCTGGTCAGCGAATTTTGTGACTGGGCGGTGTATTCGTTCACCGGTAAATCTTTCAGTCAGCGCATTTTGCTGTCCAGCGCCATATCGACGCCCATCGACAGCATCGTGTTCCTTGGTATGATTGGATACTTAGGCGTTTCAGGCGCGATCCTGATGACCGCCAGCAAAATGATCGGTGCCTTGGCCGTGTGGTGGATGATGCGTCGCCGTGAAAGCCCGAGCGCGGCCTGATAGGATGGTCAAGATCATGCCTGGGCAGAACCGAACAGCGGTCGTCCTGATCAGCGGCGGGCTCGATTCGACCACCGTTCTCGCTCTGGCCCAGGCCGACGGTTACGATGTAGTCGGCCTGTCTTTTGATTACGGCCAACGTCAGGCGATCGAACTTACCGCCGCCGGAGATATTGCCCGCCGTGCAGGTATTCGCCGCCACGCAGTTATCAAAATCGATCTGCGGTCCTATGGCGGGTCAGCGTTGACGGATGATATTGACGTCCCCAAGGGTCGCGACGCCGCGGAAATCGAACACGGCATCCCGGTGACTTATGTACCTGCCCGCAATACGATCTTCTTGTCGCATGCGCTGGCCTTGGCCGAAGTTGAAGGGGCTAACGATATTTTCATCGGCGTCAACGCGCTGGATTATTCCGGTTACCCCGACTGCCGCCCAGCCTTTGTTAAGGCCTTTCAAACGATGGCTAACCTGGCCACCAAAGCCGGGGTCGAAGGAGAAACACCGTTAACGATCCACGCACCTCTAATGGACATGACCAAGGCGCAGATCGTCACGGAAGGTACGGGCCTTGGAATTAACTACGCTCAAACCATGAGTTGTTACGATCCGGTGATGACAGAAAAAATGGCTGCTCTAACTCTTGAAGGCGCTAAACACTGCGGCCTGTGTGACGCCTGTCAGTTGCGCCGGCGGGGGTTCCTTGAGGCTGGAATTCCCGACCCGACGCCATATGCGGCATAAATTGGTGTCAGCTCTGAATAACAACCTTGTTGCGTCCGCCTTCTTTGGCTTCGTAGAGCAGGGTGTCGGCTGAGTTGAGCATCTCTTCGAGTGTTGGCAGGGCTTCCGTGCAGATCCCGATGGACATGGTGACGCTGATTTCCTGATCGCCGATATCCACCATCGTCTCCTCGATGGCTTTCCGCAGGCGTTCGAAGACCTCCATCAGTTTTTCTGGCTCAAGGTTGACTGTGATGACACCAAATTCTTCGCCGCCCAGACGACCGACAATATCTGTCTCCCGAAACATCGAACTCAACAGGTCGGCAACGGCTTTTAGTACCAGATCGCCGGCTTCGTGACCGTAGGTGTCGTTGACCTTCTTGAAGAAATCGATATCCATCATGGCGACGGCAAGGCTAATGTTGCCGCGGTCGCGGTTGGCAATTAATTGCTGTCCCGTATCCATCACGAAGCGCCGGTTATAAAGACCGGTGAGAAAGTCCCTGGTCGCCAAATCGTTCAATGTGCGAACTTGCTCGGCAAATTCGACGGTCTGATTAACCCGATAGAAAAACTCTTCCTGCTCGAACGGTTTGGTGAGGAAATCGTTAGCCCCGGTTTTGATGAAGCGGGCCGACATCTCACTGTCCCCGGCAGCGCTGAGGCCAATGATCGGCAGCTGAGCTTTTGTTTTGCTGGCACGAATTTTTCTGATCATGTCGACACCATTCATCCATGGCATTTCGTAGTCAGTGATGACTAATGACAGGTCGGGTGTGCTTTTAATGATCTTTAAGGCCTCATCCCCGTTCTCAGCCTCTATTACCGTGAAACGGTAGGAGCTGAGAAGCGATGCGATGAATTTGCGTGTGGTGGAAGAATCATCAACCACCAGCGCCGTCAGACCGGAGTTCTTCTGTAGCCTTTCGACCAATGACAATACGTATGTCAGACTGGAAGGATCGTCTTTGTAGACATAATCGACAATTTTCTTGTCAAGGATGTTCTTGCGCATCTCGGACGTCATGTTGGATGTGAAGACTGCCGCTGACATGCCCTTGCTTAGAATATAATCGACAACTTCATTATCCGAAGCGTCCGGCAGGGTCAGGTCAAGGATGCTAAAAAAGAAATCATGCTCGCCCGATTCAACGATGCTTTTGGCCTCGGCCAAGGTTTGGGCGATGATTACTTCGTAGCCGAGCTTGCCTTCAATTTCTTTCTTAAGAAGAGAACTGAAAAAGCTTGAATCTTCGACGACAAAAACTTTGTCCATATTTGGGTCTCCTGAGCACGGCGTTCACCTTGCAGGATTGCCCATTCTGTTTTTGATAGCAATATACGAGATGTAAATAAGTGTGAACTTAAAACATTACCCCCTAATGTTTGTTGTCCGCACGACGCCGGTCATCTGTGCCAACGCGGGTTTTGAAGCTGAAATTCCTGATCCCGTGCCTTACGCCGCCTGGACGCTGACGGTTCGAGTGATTTCAGCCGTCTTTCCAATCATCACCGAGGCTGAACAGTATTCGTCGGCGGACATTTTTACGGCCTTTTGCGCTTTTTCCAGATCGACGTTGCCGAGCACGGTGTAATCCATTTGCACGGTCGTGAACACTCGCGGCATGGTTTCGGCCCGTTCCGCATCAAGGTCAATGATCAGCCCTTCAACGGGTTCGTTCATTGACTTAAGAATGGCGATAATATCGACGGCGGAGCAACCCCCGGTGCCGATCAACACCATTTCCATGGGCGAGGGACCTTTTCGGGGTTGACCGGGAATGCGTTCAGACACATCCATCAATGTGCCCATCGCGGTGTCCGGTCCACTGACCACATCAAATCCGTCCAGCGTGCCGACAAACAGATCGGTGCCATTCGACTTAACCCGTACTTTCATTTTCGATCCTTTAAATTATCAACCGCGTCCCCGATAAGAGGCGTATTATCCGCGCCCTCTATAAGGTGCGACCCCCTGATCGGGGATCCACACCCCGTCGGGTGCGTCGCCGGTCTGGTAGAATACATCGATCGGGATGCCGCCGCGCGGATACCAGTAACCACCGATCCGCAGCCACTTGGGTGCCAGCGTCTCGATTAGCCGTTTGGCGATGCCGACGGTGCAGGCTTCATGAAATCCCGGATGGTTTCTGAAACTGGTCAAATAAATTTTCAGAGATTTACTCTCAACGATTTTCTGGCCCGGAATGTAATCAATCACCAGATGGGCGAAGTCGGGTTGCCCGGTAACCGGACAGACACTGGTGAACTCCGGACAGGCGAACCTGATCAGGTAGTCCGTTCCCGGTTCCGGGTTGGGCACGGCTTCAAGCACCGCCTCATCCGGACTGGTCGGAACCTCGCCCACTGCGCCGCCAAGTTGGGTCAGGTTTTCGTATATCGTGTCAGTCATGAGAAGACCTCGATGTTCGTTTCGTCGTGTTCAATTCGGCTCCAGGTCGCCCGCTTGTTGTTCAGCCGTGAAGATTGCCGTGAAGGCATCGAGAGCACCTTCGGCGATCGCCTGACGCAGCCCCTGCATCAATTCCTGATAATAGTGAAGATTATGCCACGACAGGAGTGTCAAGCCGAGGATTTCTTTGGTCATCACCAGGTGATGCAGATATCCCCTGGAATAGTTAGTGCAGGTATAGCAGGTGCATTGCGGGTCGATTGGGCGCTGGTCGTCCCTGTGCCGGGCATTTCGCATATTGACCTGTCCCATTCGGGTGAAGGCCTGATTGGTGCGCCCGGAGCGGGTCGGCAGCACACAGTCGAACATGTCGATACCCCGCCTGACCGCACCGACAAGATCGCCCGGCTTGCCGACTCCCATCAGGTAGCGGGGCCGGTTAGTGGGCAGGTGCGGTGTTGTCTGGTCGAGCACCTCGAACATCACCTCTTGTCCTTCGCCGACGGCAAGGCCGCCGACCGCATAACCGTCGAAGCCGATATCTTTCAGGGCTTCGGCCGACTCTTTGCGCAACTCCGGATATACGCTGCCCTGAACGATACCAAACAAACCATAGCCCTGACGTTTAACAAAAGCGTCTTTCGAGCGTTTGGCCCAACGCATGGACAGGCGCATGGAATTGGCAGCCTGTTCTTCCGTCGCCGGGAAGGGTGTGCATTCATCGAGCACCATGGTGATGTCGGCATCAAGTTTGTGCTGAATTTCGATGGAGCGCTCAGGCGTAAGTTCATGTTTGGATCCATCGACGTGCGATCTGAAGGTTACGCCGTCTTCGCTCATTTTGCGCAGCTCGTTCAGGGACATAATTTGATAGCCTCCGGAATCTGTCAGGATCGGCCCCGGCCAGTTCATGAACTTATGCAGGCCACCGAAGCGTTGAACCCGATCCGCCCCCGGCCGCAGCATCAGATGATAGGTGTTGCCGAGGATGATCTGTGCGCCTGTGCTGGCGACGGCTTCGGGGGTCATAGCTTTGACCGTGGCCGCCGTACCGACCGGCATGAAGGCCGGTGTGTCGATGGGGCCGTGGGCAGTCATCAGGGTGCCCAGTCGAGCCCGGCCATCGGTCTTAATAATTTCGAATTCAGTGCTCATAAATGACGATTTCAAGCTGTGAGTTTAAAGCCTGTGTTTAAAGCCTTATTCGGTCCGTTCCAAGAGCGTTGCGTCGCCGTATGAATAAAACCTGTATCCCATTTCCTTGGCATGGGCATAGGCCTGCTGCATGCGCTCTAGTCCGGTGAAGGCCGAGACCAGCATGAACAGGGTCGATTTTGGTAGATGAAAATTACTGAGCAGGACGTCGGCAGTGCGAAAACGGTACCCAGGGGTGATGAAAATATCCGTATCCCCCGAAAATGGGTGCACGGTACCGTTCTCATCGGCGGCACTCTCCAGCAGTCTTAGAGCCGTCGTGCCCGCCGCCACAATGCGCCCACCCTTGGCTCTGGTTGCGTTAATAAGGTCGGCACTCGGTTGTGAGAGTTCACCCCATTCGGCGTGCATCACATGATCATCCGTATTGTCAGTTCTGACCGGCAGAAAGGTGCCGGCACCGACATGCAGGGTCAGATGCGCAGTTTTGACACCTCTTGCTTCGATTGCCGATATCAATCGAGGGGTGAAATGCAGGCTCGCGGTCGGAGCAGCGACGGCACCTTCACGGGCTGCAAACAGGGTCTGGTAATCATCGATATCCGTCACCATGCCCTGTCGGTCACGTTTGATATAGGGTGGCAGCGGCATAATGCCGTGTTCATGGATCGCCTTCATCAACGCCGGGCCACTGGTGTTAAACCTGAGAACGACCTCGCCCCCGTCATATTTTTCAAGAACCTCGGCGGAGAAATCATCCGCAAAATCGATGTTATCTCCGAGGGCCAGTTTTTTTGCCGGTCGGGCGAAGGCGCGCCAGGTGCCGAGGCCGTCAGCTTTATGCAGTGTCGCTTCAATTCTGGCCCCTTCACCATTTGCTCGATGTTTCCTGCCGGTTAGCCTGGTCGGGATGACCTTGGTATCATTGACGACAAGCAGGTCATCGGGTTTAAGCAGGCCGGGCAGATCAGTGATTGTTAAATCTGCAAATTCTTTTCCCTGAGGGACATGCAACAGTCGTGCGGAATCCCTCGGGCTGGCGGGAGCCTGAGCGATCAATTCCGGCGGCAGATCAAAGTCAAAGTCGCTTACCCGCATGTGTTCTGATGTCTCTTCACGATCTGATGTAATCAAGTGGAAGGGCTGTTTCGCACTTGATCTCTTCCATGGCGAAGGTCGAGCTGACATCGTCGAGATCGATTTTTTCGATCAGCCGTTTGTAAACGGCATCGTAGGCGGCAATATCGGGGACCACGACCTTGAGTTGATAATCAACATCGCCACTCATCCGATAAAATTCCACGACTTCCGGCAAGTCTTTAACGGCTCGGGCAAATTTTTCAAGCCATTCGCGGTTATGGTGGCGGGTTTTCAGGGATACAAATACCGTCACACCCACATTGACGTTATGGCGGTCAAGAATGGCCACGCGTTTTTTGATAACACCGGTTTTTTCAAGGTTCTGGATCCGTCGCCAGCAGGGTGTCTGCGACAGATTGACCCGGTCGGAAATTTCGGCAATCGACAGGCTGGCATCGTCCTGCAGGCAGGTCAGAATTTTTTTGTCGATGGAATCCATGGAATAGAATTATCAGTTTAGGCAATTAATGAAATGAAAAATTTAAAATATGCCGCCCAGCAAAAATTTATTGGTTGCGGATGCTGCCGATCTCAAGTGACACCGGAATGTCACGAGGCCTCTTTTATGATCTCCAGATACTTCCTGTAGGCACTCGGGTCCTCGCCAAAATCGAATGCGCAGATGAAATGATTGATCTGATCGCCATCCGACGACAACGGCAGGCGAAGAATGACTTCTTCTGTGACCCCCCCTCCACTTGACGTTAACTGGTTGACGAAGATGGCAGGAGATCGGAGTGCCAATGCGCGGGCGTATTGCTGATACAGAGTTTCACCGGCCTCTGGTGGATTGAGGAGGCGTACACTTTTGCCGGTCAAATCCTGCCGATGAAGATTTGTGATTTTGGTTCCCCAGAATCGGTAAACAAAATCCAAGGGGTCAGGGATAACGTCAACGACGACACATTGGGGAATGCGGCGCAACGGGAATTTGATAAGTTCAATCTTAGACCACGGCGGGGCAAATTTTTCGCCACGCAACTCATCCCAAAGATCATAGATTTCGACAAAATCGGGGATTGAAAGATCTGCCCGTGTCGCCGGATTAATCTCACTAACGGTCTTGTAATGAATTTCCAGTTTAGTATCTGGCATTTAAAGTCTAACCTGACGTTACATCCGGATGTCATACCGAGTAATTTAGATTAAGCAAGTTTATCATATATTCTTGGTTGTATTATAGCTTTATTGTTTCACCAGATTTTGCAGAATTGACCACAGCCTCCAGAACGGCAGTCGCGTGAATGATGTCTGACCACGAGATCGGGTAGGCATCACCGCCGGTGCAGGCTTTTGCGAATGCCTCCAATTCAGCCCGTTCGATATCAGTTGTCTCAAAGGTGGTTTCATTTTCCGTCCCGCCGCGCATGAAGGTGGTCAGCTTTTCATGACCGCGCATTTCTGCCCAGCCCGTGTCACCCAACACCTGAATGCGCCAGTCGCGGGGTGTCGCGAAACACGTGGAGTAATACCCGGTTACGCCACTTTCGAACCGCATGGTGAAGAACGTGATGTCATCAATGGGGACGCTGAGGACGCGGTGTTCGCTGACCGCGGTGACTTCCTGAATTGGTCCCATAAAGGAAATCAGTGCATCAATGGAATGAATACCAAGTCCGGTCATGCCGCCGGCCGGGCTTTCCGCGTCGGATGCCCGCCAGTGCGCGTCTGTATAGTTGTGCCCGCCTTCAGCATGAAACTGACCCTCTACATGCAGGATGTTGCCAAGTTCGCCAGACGTGGTCATGTCGCGAAGCCGGGCCATGCTGGGCAAAAACCGTCGATTATGTCCAATCGCACAAATGACGCCGGCAGTTTCACAAGCCGCGAGGGCATCTTCGGCATCGGATTTGGTCAGGGTGAAAGGTTTTTCGATGAAGATCTGTTTGCCCGCCTGTGCAGCAGCAATCACCTGTTCACGGTGCTGGCCATGCGGTGTTGCCAGAATAATCGCATCTAGACTGGCATCGTTGAGCAGATCTTCAAATGACTCCCGAAGATCAATGCCCTGGTCTTTGCAGTAGTCCGCCGCCAAATGACGGCGCCCGGTGCAGCCCGCGGTAACTCTGATCAGGTCGCTTTTCCCCTGGACTGAATCAATAAGTACACGTCCCCAACGCCCCAGCCCGGCAATGCCTGCGTTAATCATTTTTGTATTACTCCCAACCCTGAAAATCTGATCCGATGATCAGTGCCATACCATAACGATCAGTCGGCCCAAGTAAAAACGGAATCATTTACCGATAACTTCAATTTGCTCCGGGTGACTGATGGTAATGGCGGGGCCATTTTGTTTCCTGAGCCAGCCTCTGACCCGCAGTGTCTTCCCTTCGAATGACAGTGGATCGATGCCGGATTTTTTGAAAACCTTTCGGGCTTTGCTGTTCAGCGTCGCCGTGAAATCGGCGCGCCAGTCTTCACCGAAATTCAGATAAACCCGGCTTTTGACCCTGGCGGCATCAAGGACTTTGCCTTCAATGACCTGAAAGGTTCCGGTCAGTCGGTCCAGAGCTTCGGGGGTTGCGTTACGGAGGGCGTAAAAGGGATGCGCCCAGATGCCACGTTTAGCTTTTTGAGCGGCATGTTCCTGCCCTAGCATTTCGAAAACGAGCGCCCGATTGTCGGGAAAGCTATAAACGCGGGCCATGCCGATCAGCAGCATCTGGCCCTGCACCCAGGTGCCGTCGTCTGCAAACAGATGCGCCAGCAGGCGGCCATGGCGATCCTTTCTGCTACCGCCAAAGGCAAGGGTCACACGTTTGTTCAGCGTCAGGGCCTCAAGCGCGGTTTTAGACTGTGGTGCCAGCGGCCACATTTTGAACCCCTTGCGCCCCAGGGGCAGTTTCGGGGCCTGCAACCCAACAAGACGCACTTGTCTAGCACCATCTATTTCGCGGTCCAGGATAACCGTATCGCCGTCAACGACTTCGGTGACGATCGCATCCGGGCCGCGGTCGAGTTGCTCAAGAACCGTCGCCCCCACCGGATTGGTTAACGTCACCAAAAGCAGGAAGATAAAGAATCTCACATTACACCTTCCATTCGATCATCCGAAAGACCTCTTCGGGTGATCTCCCCGATTCCCGAAGATAACTCAGGGTTAGCGCCTGGTCACGTTTGGCAAAGCGTTTGCCGCTGTTGTCGGTCAGCAGGTGATGGTGATGGTAGTCCGGCGTGTCGAGGTCCAGCAGGGCTTGTAGAAGACGATGTACGTGGGTCGCCTGAAACAAATCGTCGCCGCGGGTGACCAGGGTTATCCCCTGCAGATGGTCGTCATGGGTCACGGCGAGATGATAACTGGTCGGAACATCCTTGCGAGCCAGGACCACGTCGCCGAATATTTCAGGGGTGGCGACGATTTTACCTTTAATGGCGTCATGCCATGTGAGGGTGTCAACCCGCCGGCAAGCTTTGTTCATGTCCAGCCGAAGGGCATAATGTTGTCCTTCAGCGATCCGGGCCGTTCGTTGTTCAGCGCTCAAGCGGGCACAAGTGCCGGGATAGAGGGCACCGTCCGGTCCATGTGGCGCGTGCCCGGCGGCGGCGATTTCCACAGCAATTTCCCGGCGTGTACAAAAACATGGGTACAGCAGCCCGTTGCCTTGCAACTGCTCAAGGGCCTTTTGATACGCGTCCATATGTTCTGACTGGCGGCGAACGGGATGTCGCCACGTAAGGCCTAACCATCCGAGATCATCATAGATTGCCTGCTCGAACTCTTCCCGGCAACGTCCCTGATCGATATCTTCAATGCGCAGAAGGAAGTCTCCACCAGCCTGATCGGCGCGTTCTGCCGAGAAAAGCGCCGAATAGGCGTGTCCCAGATGCAAATGGCCCGTTGGACTTGGGGCAAATCGAGTGATCGTCGGCATAGGGTTAAATAGCGGGTCTGCTTTGGCAATGGCAAGAGCGCGATTTTTGGGTTAGGAAGAGATATAGGCAATAACCCGAGGTATTTTTTAAGATGAATGATGTCGTCCAGATCAGCGGTCCAACCTATTCTCCGACTTCCGGGGCCAGCCCGAAGCAGTTGGTCATTTTGTGTCATGGTGTTGGCGCCGATGGGCAGGACCTGATCGGAATGGCACCCTATTTCTCAAAAGTATTGCCCGATGCCATGTTTGTCGCTCCCAATGCACCGGAGCCCTACGACATGGCGCCGATGGGTTATCAGTGGTTTTCCCTGGATCAGGTGACGCCGGAAACCCGCCTTGCGGGCACCCAAAATGCGGCTCCCGTTTTGAACGCCTATATTGATCAGCAGTTGGCGCACTATGGTCTGGATGACAGCGCCCTGGCGCTTGTCGGGTTTTCACAGGGAACCATGATGGCGCTGCATGTGGCGTTGCGGCGGGAACGTCAGATGGCCGGTGTGCTTGGGTATTCCGGCGCACTTGTCGGCGATGATCTGCTGCTGAGTGAGGTTGTCAGTCGTCCGCCGGTTCTGTTGATCCATGGGGATACCGATGATGTGGTGCCGCCCGAATCCCTTGATCACGCGGTCAAGGCACTGGCCATGGCCGGCGTTACCGTCACCAGCGAAATGCGCCCGGGTCTTGGACATGGGCTGGACGACAGGGGCATCATGATCGGCATGGATTTTCTGGCCCATGTTTTTGATGTACCCCTGCCGGAACCAACAGTCTCAGTGAACGATAACTGAACGCGAGCGGACTTATAATCTTCATGAACGGGGATTTGGCAATCAACCACAATATGTAGTAGTGTTTCCCGTGAATGAAGGGGGAATTGTGGTGTCCGTTGCGTCAGGAACCTTTCCGGCTTTGGTGTTGAACGCCGATTTTCGGCCGCTCAGTTATTTCCCCCTGTCGTTATGGTCGTGGCAGGATACGATCAAGGCGGTGTTTCTGGACCGGGTTAATGTGGTTTCCGAATATGACCACGAAATCCATTCTCCCAGTCAGGCCATGCGCCTGCCGAGTGTCATATCGCTACGCGAGTACGTGCACACGTCGCGTCGTCCGGCATTTACTCGGTTTAACGTGTTTCTGCGTGACAGCTTCAGTTGCCAGTATTGCGGAGGGAATTCAAAGGCCGAGGATTTGACGTTCGACCACGTGGTTCCGCGGTCAAAAGGTGGTAATACGAGCTGGGAGAATGTGGTTGCCGCCTGTGCGCCCTGTAACCTGAAAAAAGCCGATCTGTTGCCGCGCGATACCGGGGTCCACCCGTTGCGCAAGCCGGTGGTGCCATCAAACAAGCTGTTACAGACCAATGGCCGGGCTTTCCCGCCCAATTATCTTCATGAAAGCTGGCGCGATTTTCTCTATTGGGATGCTGAACTTGAAACCGGCTGATACCCGGGTGCCGGCCAAGACATCTATAGGGTTTGACAAACCCTGAAATCCCCCTATATTCCGCGCCTCGTTCCCGGAAAAGTGGGCTGATGGCCGTGTTTCATCCTGCCCCGTCCCTGGTGGTCATTCGATCATCAGGATCAGGCTGACCCGGGCCTAAATAACACCCTATAAATGAGGGATTAAAATGAGTAAACGGACTAATTCTAAGTACAAGATTGACCGCCGTCTGGGCGTCAATCTCTGGGGTCGCCCCAAAAGCCCGATCAATTCCCGCGAATACCCTCCAGGACAGCACGGCCAGCGCCGCCGCAAGCCTTCTGATTATGGCCTGCAGTTGATGGCGAAGCAGAAGCTGAAAGGCTACTACGGCAACATCACGGAAAAACAGTTCCGCCGCTACTATACGGAAGCGACCCAGCGCAAAGGCGATACGTCTGAAAACCTGATCAGCATTCTGGAGCGCCGTCTGGATGCTGTTGTCTATCGCATGAAATTTGTGCCGACGGTTTTCTCCGCTCGCCAGTTTGTCAACCACGGTCACGTCCGGGTTAACGGCAAGCGCGTCAATATTCCTTCCTATATGGTCAAGGACGGCGACGTCATTTCCGTTCGTGAAAAATCCCGCCAGATGCCGATGGTTCTGCTGGCTATGGAAAGCACGGAGCGCGACGTTCCTGATTACATGGAAGTTAATCACAACAAGCAGGAAGGAACATATATCCGCGCGCCAAAACTGGCCGACGTTCCTTACCCGGCTCAGATGGAACCGAACCTGGTTATCGAGTATTACTCGCGCTAACAGATCGGACTATCGACATTTTAAAACCCCGCTTCGGCGGGGTTTTTTTATGGCAGGGTTTTGATTGTCACCATCGAAAACTCTGTTTTCAGCGGAACCGTGACGGTTTATCCCGATACATCGACAATCGAGCCGCGGGGGCGTTGGTCTCCGGGGGAGGCGGAGCGAATGTTATCGTCGGCAATTCTGAGATCGATACGCTGCTGAATCTGGGAATCACGCTGTTCAATCTGGCGAAGGGACAAACGCTGGTTGCGCTCGCCCAGGAAAGATTGGAAATCAGGCCCAGAAGTCTGGTCGGCTCGGAACGTATCGACGGAATCCAGCGCCAGGGCCTCTTCCAGCCCACTTTCGATCACTGCCAGAATTGCCGCTTCTTCGTCGCGGGCGGTATTGAGACCAACGGTGACATCATCCCGAGCCTGACGAAAACGAGTGTCGCCGTCTATGGTGTCAAGGATCTGGCGTTGCCCGTTTAATTTCTGTCGCCTGCTAACGTCGGCGTCGGCGTCGCCACGGCGCTCACGAATGGACTGGGCTGTACGTTGCACTTCTGCAGCCGCGATCTCATCGCGTCGGGTTACGTCATTAACCCTGTTTTGAAGGGACGTTTCATTGGCTTGGCGGGTTTCATCACGCGTCCGACGCGCTTCGCTGGCGTCTCGAAAGCGTGCTGCTGCAGTCAGAATATTCGAGGATATTTCAGCCACGTCGCATTTTAACCCGAATGTTCAATCGTTAATTAACAGTTGATTGTATCAAATTTGGCGGGTTTCTTCAATATTCAGTGATTGCATGGAAATTTCATCCAAAATGACAAAGGGGTCGCTAAAAGCGACCCCTTAAAATTGTCTTCGTTGACCGGTAATTTAGGCGGCGTGTTCGACGCCCTTTTCTGTCATGGTCTGTTGAAGTTCGCCGGATTCAAACATTTCACGGACAATATCACATCCGCCGATGAATTCGCCTTTGACGTAAAGCTGCGGAATGGTCGGCCAGTTGGAAAAATCTTTAATGCCCTGGCGAATTTCCTGATCCTCAAGAACGTCGACGCCTTTGAACTTGACCTGCATGGTGGTCAGCGCATGGGCCACGGCGGCGGAAAAGCCACATTGTGGAAACATTGGCGATCCCTTCATGAACAGGACCACTTCATTTTCGTCGATTTCAGATTGTATGCGGCTAGCTGCCGGATTGTCACTCATTTCAATTTCCTCATTATCGTTATTGTGCGGGTTCTATTCGGGAGTGCTGGTCTGCAGTGCCAGGGCATGTAACTCACCCCCCATGCGACCTTGCAGCGCCTGATAAACCATCTGATGCTGCTGGACGCGGCTTTTCCCGGTGAAGGACTGTGATACAACGTAGGCGGCATAGTGATCTCCATCACCACGCAAATCCTCAATCGTAACGACCGCATCAGGGATACTGTCCTTGATCAGCTGTTCGATTTCCGTTGCTTCCATCGCCATGGCTATTTTCCTTTATGAAAAAATGGAGATTCGATCCCCTCTTTCGTTAAGGATATGGCCCTATCGGGCAGGCGGGTCAACCCTTGGAAAATTAGGGATTTTTTGGGGTGCTATTTGGACCCTTCTGATGGATCGGACGAAGAATCAAACAGACCACCCATTTCACGCATCAGGAAGGGCATGCTGAGTTCCAGCTCATGCCGTTTCCGGCCGCGCAGTAAATGCACCAGCGTTTGTTTGTTACCGAGAAAAAGTTCCGGATTCTGGAAACTGACAGCAATCAGTGCCAACTCCAGATTTTTGCCTTTTGCATAGGATTCATAAAACCGAACGGCGGACTCTTCCTCTTCAGCAATCTGGCGAAGCGATGAAATCTGTTTGCGTAATTCGCCGGGAACAATTGAAAACATATTCTTAAGCCGGGCTAAATCTTCTTCAGTCGGGGCCTGATAAATCGTAGACGGCGCCAGCAGCCTGGCCCTTACTTCGCGCGATTCGGCATTTTGGCTGTCGATGATCTCAACGTCATGATCCCAATCCTCCATGGTGTACTCACCTTCATCGGCGATCGTATCCTTGACGACGCGGGTGATCGAACCAAAAAGGCCCTTTCTATCCGCCTTCGGCTTAGTGGGATAACTTTTCTCCTGCATGAAGTGTTCCCACGTCTCCTTCCAAATGGCCCGTAATTCCTTTTGGGTTCCAGGGTCATTGATGCGCTCTTCAAGATATTCGTGTTGGTGTTCAGGTTTCTTGTGTTTGGCTTCGCTGATGATGTAGCGGCATTTTGCGATAATCCATGGCATAAAGGGGTCACGAACAATATTTTCAAAGATGCGGGCAAAATCAGAAGACACCGTAAAAGGCAGTTTTTTACCCTTCATAGGTTTTTGGGTCACGCCTGCCCACATCGCCTGAAATTTTTGATCAAAGGCGTCGCAGAAAACGTCTGAGAATACGGCCTCGGTTTCATCCATGCCGGCGCGAACCCGTTTCTGGCGCTCTTTGTGGAGTTCCTCCTGTTTGCGGGCGGCCTCTCGTTCTTGATTATGGGCGGCCCATTCGGCGGCCCGCTTGATCCGATCATTTTTAATGCTGCGCAAAATGGCGCTGGTATGTGTTGCCATCCCCGAGACGTTGTCGACACTAGAGGTCGCCACGATTGCCAGTTTCTTGGTGTATTGGCTACGAACATCCTCGTCACTATCACGGGTGAACAGTGTCTGGATGATCATGGCCGTGCAATCGATTAGCGTTTTCGACTGGCGTGCGGCTTCGATCAGCCGAATCAAGCCAGTGTCCGGGTCCTCGAATACCAACTCCCAATCGACTGTGCCGTTGGGCAGCTTTGGCCAACTTGCGTTAAGTGCGTCTTCTTCCACCCGGCTCTCCACAACGTCCTGTTTGTTGAACGCTATAGAATTTTGTCTGTCTGGACAAGCTAGGGTCTTATTCCGCCATGTAGTCCGGCATCCAGCTTTCATGGCTGGTGCGTAGGTCTTGAAGGCTGACGCCTCCATGGGAGATCAGCGATAGATTTTTGCCGCTGACTGTACCGAGGGCGGTTGCCGATATGCCCTGAGCCTGGGCTTGCGAGACCAGTTGATCGGCATGTTTTGTGGTAACGACATAGCGCGCCTGGTCTTCGCCGAAGGCCCAGGCATGAGGTGCGAGAGTTTTGTCTGATTGGTTGATTTCGCAGCCTTTGTCGCCGGCCAAAGCCATTTCGGCAACGCTGACCAACAGGCCACCATCGGAAATATCGTGGCAGGCATTGATGGTCCCGTCCAGAATCTGGTTACGGACAAAATCGCCATGGCGACGTTCAAGGTCGAGGTCAACGGGAGGCGGGGTCCCGTCTTCGCGGCCTTCGATTTCACGTAAATATGTGGATTGGCCCAAATGTCCGCGGACATTCTCCGGAGCATCTCCAATAACAACGATGCTGTCACCATCGTCAACAAATCCCATGCCGATGGCTTTTGAAGAATGTTTTAATAACCCGATGGCACCAATGGTCGGGGTCGGTAAAATCGCCTGACCGTTGGTTTCGTTGTAGAGTGAAACGTTGCCGGACACGACCGGAAAATCGAGTGCTAGACAGGCTTCTTTCATGCCTTCGATGCAGCCGACGAACTGGCCCATGATCTCAGGTTTTTCCGGGTTGCCGAAATTCATATTGTCGGTGACCGCCAGCGGAGTGGCACCCGTCGCCGTCAGGTTGCGCCAAGCTTCTGCGACCACCTGTTTGCCACCTTCTTTCGGGTCGGCGAGGCAATATCTGGGGGTGCAGTCACTGGTGACGGCCAGAGCTTTGTCGGTGCCATGAACCCGGACCAGCCCGGCATCGCCGCCGGGGCGACCAATGCCCATGGTATCGCCCATGACCATGTGGTCGTATTGTTCCCAGATCCAGCGTTTTGACGCCAGGTTTGGGCATCCCATCAGCTGCATCAGTGTTGCCATAAGGTCATCGGGTGGCGTGATCGTATCGGCAGTAATTTCCACAGATTTTTCGGTCGGGACCCACGGACGGTCATATTCAGGTGATGCCAGTGCCAGCGGATCAATGGGAAGGTCGGCAACGATTTCGCCCTTGTGGGTCAGGACCATATGGCCGCTGTCGGTTAGTTTGCCAACAACGGCGAAATCCAGCTCCCATTTTTCGAAAATCGCCCGCGCCTGATCTTCGGTGCCTGGTTTTAGGACCATCAGCATGCGTTCCTGACTTTCGGACAGCATCATCTCGTAAGGTGTCATGTTGTCTTCGCGCTGGGGAACCAGATCCAGATCAAGTTCGACCCCAACGCCGCCCTTTGATGCCATTTCGAACCCGGAAGACGTCAGTCCGGCGGCTCCCATGTCCTGGATGCCGACGATGCAGTCGGTTGCCATCAGTTCCAGGCAGGCTTCGATCAGCAGTTTTTCCGTAAACGGGTCGCCGACCTGAACGGTCGGGCGTTTTTCTTCCGTATCCTCAGAAAATTCGGTCGACGCCATGGTCGCCCCATGAATGCCATCACGACCGGTTTTAGACCCCACATAGACGATGGGGTTCCCGGCCCCGGTGGCAGCGGAATAGAAAATCCGGTCCGTATCGGCAATGCCGACCGTCATCGCGTTAACCAGGATATTGCCGTTATAACTTTCGTGAAATTCGCATTCGCCGCCGACGGTCGGCACGCCAACACAATTGCCGTATCCACCGACCCCGGCAACCACACCGGAAACCAGATGGCGGGTTTTAGGGTGGTCCGGGCTGCCGAAACGAAGCGCGTTCAGGTTGGCAACTGGGCGTGCGCCCATGGTGAAGACATCACGCAGAATACCGCCAACACCCGTTGCTGCACCCTGATAGGGTTCGATATAGCTGGGGTGGTTGTGGCTTTCCATCTTGAAAATTGCCGCCTGCCCGTCACCAATATCGACCACACCAGCGTTTTCCCCCGGTCCGCAGATCACCCAGGGGGCTTCGGTTGGTAGGGTTTTCAGCCATTTTTTGGATGATTTATAAGAACAGTGCTCGGACCACATGACGGAGAATATCCCAAGCTCCGTCATGTTCGGCTCGCGGCCCATAATCTCGAGGACTTTCTCGTATTCCTCTTCGCTCAGGCCGTGGCTTTTAATGATGTCGGCGGTGATTTTTGCCGGGGGATTATTGGACGTTGTGTCGCTCATGGACGGGGCTCGACTTTATGATAAAAGGTGAAATTTTTAACGGTGCCGGTTCAGGACAATGCCTCGACCAGCCCACTGAACATGGCTTTGCCGTCGGTGCCGCCCAATGTCGGGTCGGCCAGACGTTCGGGGTGTGGCATCATGCCTAGCACATTGCGCTCTCGATTTAGAATGCCGGCGATATTTCGCAGTGAACCATTAGGATTTGCATCTTCGGTGAGCTCGCCGTCGCTGTCACTGTAACGAAAGGCGATCTGGCTGTTGCTTTCCAATTCATCGAGCAGCCCGTCATTGGCAAAATAATTGCCATCGTGATGGGCGACGGGAATACGCAGAACGCCGCCATTGCTATACCCTTGAGTGAACGGCGTATCGGATGCCTCGACCTTCAAATGTACATCCTTACAGACATATTTGAGGTTGGCGTTCCGCATCAGGGCGCCGGGCAACAGCCCACTTTCGGTCAGCACCTGAAAGCCGTTGCAAATACCCAGAACCGGCACGCCTTTTTTGGCGCGGCTGATGATTTCACGCATGACCGGCGACTTCGCGGCCATGGCTCCGGCGCGCAGATAATCGCCGTAGGAAAATCCGCCCGGCACGGTGATCAGATCGACCTCGCAAAATGACGAGTCGCCGTGCCAGACCATTTCTGGTTCAGATCCCATGGCATTCCGCAACGCAACCTGCAGGTCGCGATCACAATTGGAGCCGGGGAAAACAATAACGCAGGCTTTCATGGATCGGCCTCAGGTTTTATGCAAGTTCAATGGAATAGTTTTCAATGACCGTGTTGGCGAGGAGTTGTTTGCACATCTCCTCCAGGCTGGCACGGGCTTTGGAAGGATCTGTTTCGGAAAGTTCCAGTTCGATGAATTTTCCCTGGCGTACATCTTCGACGCCGTTAAATCCTAAAGATCCCAAAGCATGCTGTACGGCTTTGCCTTGGGGGTCGAGAACGCCCTGTTTGAGCGTTACGTGAATTTTGGCTTTCACTTCAGTCCCTTGTATTTTTGGTTTCACCCGTGCCCCAGCACACATCAACAAAAAAGCGCCCCAGCACACATCAACAAAATAAAGTGCCTCGGCACACACTCATTAAACCATAACCCTGAATACCGGGTTGCGGCATGGTCTATTGCATGACCTCCGGGCCCTTCATGTCGCGCGGTCCACCTTCCGGCAGAATACCGAGGCGACGCGCCACTTCCTGATAGGCCTCTTCAACCCGGCCCATGTCCCGATTGAAACGATCCTTGTCCATACATTCGTTGGTTTCGATATCCCACAGACGACAATTGTCCGGGCTGATCTCATCGGCGAGCACAATGCGCATCTGTTCATTTTCCCAGAGGCGTCCGAATTCCAGGCGAAAATCGACCAGTTTCAGGCCGACACCAAGGAACAGTCCGGTCAGGAAATCGTTGATCCTGAGGCTGAAGGCGACGATTTCATCCATGTCCTGTGGGTGAGCCCAGCCAAACGCTGTGATATGTTCTTCCGTGACCAGTGGATTTTCCAGGTCTTCGGATTTGTAATAATACTCGACGATAGACCGGGGCAGGGCGGTGCCTTCCGGCATATGGAAGCGCTCGGCCAGTGATCCGGCAACGGCATTTCTGACGCAAACCGTGATCGGGATGATTTCGACCTCGCGAACCAGTTGTTCGCGCATGTTGAGTCGACGCATGAAGTGCGTTGGAACGCCGATATCGGTCAAGCGCTGCATCAGGTATTCGGAAATGCGGTTGTTCAGCACACCTTTACCGGTAATGACGCCACGTTTGGAGCTGCCTGCCGCATAAGCATCATCCTTGAAGTGCTGTACCAAGGTTCCGGGTTCCGGTCCTTCAAAAAGTACCTTTGCCCGGCCCTCATAAATCTGTCTGCGTCTGGCCATGAATTTGATCCAAGTTCCAGGTGCACCGGAATCGGCGCTCATCCTGTCTGTGAACAGGCACCGTATAGCAGGTGTCGGGGATGAAAACAATCAGACTCGTAAGCGTCTGTTAGGGCGTTTTTTTTAAAGGGTTATGGGCTCGTAAGGCACATCACCCGGCCGCCCGGCAGCGAACAACCACTTGGGTTTAACGCCGGTTCTTGAGGGGTCCGGCAGGGCGATCAGGGATGAGCTGCCGGTGCCAAAATCTCCTTCCGTGATGACGTTCATGGCACCACCCGGCGCTTCACCCGGGTCGGGTTGCCGATCTGACAGCAATCCCTGCCAGGCAAACCAGTCGTCATTCTCCGGATCTGGGATAGGGGCGGCCCGAAAACGTGGCAGGTTTCGTCTCATGCGGGGTGACGTTGTATCATTCAGATCATGGGCCGTAATCATCGACAACCCCCAGGGAATGGGGGTGCAATCCACAGCCGTGTCCGGTTCTCCGGATGATTTCAGCCAGAACGCATCAACGGCGTCGGCGATGATCAGGTTGAAGCTGCGATAGCTGGCGGGGTCAATCATCGAAAGGGACTTGGCAGCGACGGCGGCCTCGGCGTGATCGACAGCCTCCAGCGGCAGTTCGCCACGGCTGCGCTTACCATCTTCCGGTCCAAGCGAGTGGCGACGATTAAGGATTGCGGCAACAACCCGGTCATCATTAAGCGCGAGCCACGTTCCGTCTGCCAGATCATCACGCCCGGCGGTCACATGGTCGCGATCCGGCCAGTGTCGTGCCGGTGGTGACCACGGGCGTGACCGCAGTTCATCCCGGTTGGCGGCCAGCAGCAAAGGCCAGGGGTGCCCATCACGGCGGAGGAGAACGAGAGTACACATTGGATAGACTTAGCCGTTGATCAGGGAGATCGCCAGGAAATGCGGGCTAAACCGGAATTTTATGCGAAACATTGGAAAGTTTTGGAGCAGGGACATCACTGCTAACTTTGGAAAATACCTCATCAAAATAAGTCTTCAGAGGACTTTCAGCGCCGTTGAGCTCAAACTTGTACATGTTGATTCCGTGATTCACTGTTTTGTCGTCGTCCGAAAAAGGGAGTCGTAAAACCAATGCGCGGCCAAAAACCCCATTGTCGCGAAGAAATTCCTTCACTTCATAATGAGGTGCTAAATCTTTGACCAGTCTGGCACACCCGCCATTGGAACTGATGCCAAGGGATCTGGGTGGAACATCAGCAGGCGTTTTGCCGGTGTAATCACCGCCAAAAACCTGTGTTAGTCCGGTTCCCCAGAATCGGTAGACCGAGTGTAACGGAGAGTTGGAGAGATCCGTCAGGCTGATGAAGGGGATCTCAGAGGAGGGAAAATCAAGAAGTGAGTATTCGCTCCAACTTGGGGCCAAACGACCATCACATTTGTTTTTCCAGGCGTTCAGCACCGATATATGTATGTCGAACGGGCTGTCCTCAGGGCCGATATAAACAGACTGAATTTCTACACGATGACCCAAGGAAGATACCTTTACTTGCTGACAGACCCGGTTTCTATAACGCTATGACGGTAACCGTAGCATAAAAGAATGATTGCAAAAAATCATATATGATCATGAAACGAATGGCTTTTTTCTTGTAGAACTGGTTTATTGCCGGATTGCATGCGGCGTCCTCAGCAGGTGCGCAGGCCCTTTTCACCACCTTTGTAGGCCTCACGGCAAGGCCTTTTTTTGCGGCGCAGGGATATCGGGCCAGCAGGCACCGGTGGTTCAAGCAGAGCGGGGGCGTGCTCAGTCGAGATCTAATGGAAAACAGATTAAATATAGTCTACAGCAACAGTTGCGAAGCCGGGAAAAGGTCTATACATAATCCGTAAGATACACCGCCCACAGGGCAGTTAATATACAAGGGAGCCTACCGATGTCCGACGCCTTCAGTGATCGTGAAAAGGGTTACGAAGCCAAGTTCAAACTTGATGCGGAAATGGCGTTCAAGGTTGAGGCCCGGCGCAACAAGCTTCTCGGCATGTGGCTGGCCCGCCAGTTCGGTCTGCTCGACTCTGTTGCTGGGGATTACGCCAAGGAAGTGATCATGGCCGATATGGATGAGCCCGGTGTTGAAGATGTCATGCGTAAAGTCATGAGTGACGTCGAAAAACACGGCGCCAGCATTACCGATGAACAGGTTCGCGCCAAGATTGTCGAACTTGATGCCGTCGCCGCCCAGGAAATTCAGGCAGAAGCCGCAGGTTGATTACCCCTTAAGGTCGGTCAGAAAATTTCGCGCCGTGTCTTCAATGAGTTTTGAATCAAAACTCATCATCAGAAATCTGTAACCAGCATCCAGCATGTCGCGGCCCTGATCCGTGGCCGTCGCCAGTCCCCCCAATACAGCACTGGAATTGGTAATTGCCCGCTCTGCCCGGGCAACCGCATCGCGGAAGTCCGGATGATCGAACTGGCCCGGAATGCCCAAACTTTGCGACAGATCAAAGGGCGCAATAAAAGCCACATCGATACCGGGTGCAGCTAAAATTTGATCGATGTTTTGAATGGCTTCGGTGTGTTCGATCATTAACACCCGCAACATGGCGTCATCGGCGCTTGCCGCATATTCGGCCATTGATAATCCCCAGCGCGATGGCGCATAAAATGGCCCAAACCCGCGCGTGCCTTCCGGTGGATATGTTGTCGCGGCGATTGCCGCGCGGGCCTGATCGGCATTCATGATCAGCGGAAAGAAGATGCCGAGCGCCCCGGCATCCAGTGCCGTCCTGGCGATCCAGGTTTCATCCGCCGGTACCCGAACCAGCGGTACGGTCTCTGTTCCCCCGGTGGCGTTGATCATGGCCTGCATGGTCTCGGCACCAATGGCGCCATGTTCGCGATCAATCAACAGCCAATCGAAACCGCCCGCTGCCAACAGTTGCATCACGTGGGGGCTCGGCATGGTCACCATTGTGCCGATCACAGAATCGCCATTGGCCAATCTGGTCTTCAGCGGATTGATGAGCCCGGCCATGTGGGTCAGGCCTCGCCGAAGACCCGTTTGAAGATCGTGTCGACGCGGGCCATGTGATAGCCCAGAGAATCGACCTCGAACAGGCCGGCCAGATCGTCTTCGCTCAGCACCTTCATCATGTCCGCGTCTTTCGAGAGGAAGAACATCAAGCGGTTGTCGTGGGTTGCGGCTTCCGTGTCGACGGCGTCCAATTCAGGCGGGTTGTCTGGATTGTCCGGGTCAATGCCGAAACTTTTCCACACCCGCATGGCCCCGCGCTGCACGATTTTGTAGGCGTCTTCACGGCTGACGTCGTTCTGCGTCAGGTAAAGCAAAACCCGTTGTGCATCATGAATACCGCCGAACTTGTCGATGTGTTCTTTCATGTTGATGGGGTACACCACCAGTTTCTCGATGACACCCGCCAGACGGTTGAGGGCGAAATTGAGGGTGATCGTCGCATCCGGACCGATCATACGTTCAACAGAGGAATGGGAAATATCACGCTCATGCCACAATGCGACGTTTTCCATGGCGGGCACCACGGCCATGCGCACGATGCGCGCCAGACCGGTCAGGTTCTCTGTCAAAATAGGGTTGCGCTTGTGGGGCATGGCGGATGAACCTTTTTGCCCCGGCGCAAAATATTCCTGGGCTTCGCGAAGTTCCGTGCGTTGCATATGACGGATTTCGACGGCCAGGTTTTCTACCGAACTGGCGATGATGCCAAGCACCGCGAAAAAATGGGCGTGACGGTCGCGCGGGATGACTTGTGACGACACCGGCTCAGGCGCCAGTCCCAGCTTTTCAGCGACATGTTCCTCAACGGCGGGGTCGATATTGGCAAAGGTGCCGACGGCGCCGGATATGGCGCAGGTGGCGATATCATCGCGGGCGGCTTCCAGGCGTTTTTTGCCGCGCGCAAATTCAGCATAAAACCGAGCCAGCTTGACGCCGAACGTCGTCGGTTCGGCGTGAATGGCGTGGCTGCGGCCCATGCAGGGTGTGGTTTTGAACTCAAAAGCGCGGGTTTCCAGGGCGGCCAACAGGCGGTCCATATCGATCAACATGATATCGGCGGCCTGTTTCATCTGCACGCTGAGGCAGGTGTCGAGAACGTCTGATGAGGTCATGCCCTGATGCACAAAGCGCGAATAGTCGCCGACGTGTTCCGCCAGTTCGGTCAGAAAGGCGATGACATCGTGTTTGGTTTCACGTTCGATTTCGTCGATGCGGGCGATGCGTTCGTCCGTGTAGGGTTTGTTGCCGTTTTTCCAGACGGCCTCGGCCGCTTCTCTCGGGATAACGCCGAGGTCAGCCTGGGCATCGCAGGCATGGGCCTCGATTTCGTACCAGATATGAAACTTGTTTGCGGCCTCCCAGATGGCGGTCATTTCAGGGCGGGAATAGCGAGGGATCATGGGGAAATCTCATTGTTTTACGGTGCGGAGAAAGAAGAATGGTATATGCGCCCAAAGCCGCGAAGTAAACCTCACTTGAGTGTTCGAGCGGCGCAATGGGCGCACCATCTTCATGTGTCCAGGTTCATTGGACAAGAGAGGTTCAAGGCAGGATAATATCAATCTTGAACGTGTTGGGATCATTCAAAAACAAAGGCTGCTTTCCATGAACGCAGACTCAGACGGGACGTCGTGGGAACGGAACATTCAATCGATCAGCGACTGGCTGGTTACGGGGGCACTTGAGAGTGCTGATCTTTCAGACATCCTGGACGGTCTCTGTGATCGCTTAAGGGCGATTGGTATCCCTCTTAAACGTGTCCATCTGGCCATGGAGACACTGCACCCGACAATTCAGGCCGAAGCTTTCCGTTGGATCAGTGGAAGCAAGCGAGAGCACGAAGACTTCGCCCATTATGATGTAACACCCGAACCCTGGTCGAGAAGTCCGGTGAAGGCAATGATCGACAGAGGGGAAGTTGAGGTTTGTTACAGGTTGGCGGGAGATGGTAGCTGGCGCGATTTTCCCTTGTTGTTGGAATTACATGACGAAGGGATCGTCGACTACTTTGCGTTGATCACTGTATTTCGACCGGTTGAGGGGGCGCTTGGCGACGTAGATGGTATGTTTATGAGTTGGTCGAGCGATCATGCTGACGGGTTCAGTGAGGCTCATTTGTCGGCGATCAGGCGATTGCAGCCGCGAATGGGTCTGGCTGCGAAAATAACAAAACGTGAAAAAATGGCGACGAACATCCTGTCAGCGTACCTTGGCGGCGATGCAGCAAAACGGGTGTTGGGCGGACAGATTCGGCTGGGGGCTGGGGATGTCATTCCCTGCGTCATGCTTTATTCAGACCTGCGTGGCTCAACCACTCTCGCAGATACGCTGCCGGGCGAAGAATTCCTTTCGTTGTTGAATGCCTTTTTTGAATGTACCGCGGGTGTGGTGCTTGAACATGGTGGAGATGTTCTCAGATTTATCGGTGATGCCGTTCTGGCGATATTCCCGATCAACGACGCTCGTTTTACCGAAGCGCAGGCCTGCCGAGCGGCTTACGATGCGGCGCTTGCTGCGGAATTGAGGATTGCGCATTTAAATGCCGAACGCTTGGAATTGGGGGAGCCTGAAATTGGATTTGGACTGGCCCTTCATGTGGGAGAGGTCTTGTTTGGCAATATCGGTATCCCGCAACGCGTGGAGTTTTCGGTGATCGGCCCCGCTGCCAACGAAGTTTGTCGCCTTGAAGGCCTGACGAAGCATATGGATGTATCAATCGTCGCCTCTGGTGAATTTTCACAAGTGTTGGATGTTGACTGGCGAGATTTGGGCCATCACACATTGCGTGGTGTGGATGCTCCTCGTCAGGTTTTTGCACCGCCTAAAACCCCTTAACAGGAACGGAATTTGGAATGAGCGGGCAACAAACAATCGACGAGAGCAAGCTGCCGGTCATAAATATGGCCCCTTTGTTTGTGCGGGATGATCATGATGCCCGTGAAAAGGTTGCGTGGCAGATTAAGGACGCCTGCCACAGGTTTGGATTTTTTTACCTAACCGGGCACGGCGTGTCGGATGCCGTTCTCGGGCAACTGGATCAGGTCAGCAGGCAGTTTTTTGCCCTTTCAGAGGTGCAGAAAATGGAAATTTCCATGGATCGGGGAGGGGCGGCCTGGCGCGGGTTTTTCCCGGTCGGCGGCGAACTGACGTCGGGGAAAGCGGATATCAAGGAAGGGCTTTATTTCGGCTCCGAGCTTGGGGCGGAACATCCACGGGTCGCCGCCGGATGGCCCTTGCATGGAGCAAATCTCTGGCCCCAACAGGTCCCTGACCTGCGCGCCGCCGTTGAAGATTATGTGACCGCGACCGTTAACGCCGCCCATCATCTGATTGAAGGTGTCGCCATGGCGTTGGGGATGGAGGCGGATTATTTCCAAAAGACCTATACGGCGGATCCCACTGTCCTGTTTCGTATTTTCCATTATCCCGCCCATCATGCCTTGACGGAAGACATCAGCTGGGGTGTTGGCGAGCATACGGATTATGGCCTGCTGACCTTGTTGGCGCAGGATGCCAATGGCGGCTTACAGGTGAAAACCCCGTTTGGCTGGATTGATGCACCGCCGCTTGACGGGGCGCTGGTCTGTAATATCGGAGATATGCTGGATCGCCTGACAAATGGCTGGTTCCGCTCGACACCTCACCGGGTTAGAAACACCGGCAGGCAGGATCGTTTATCGTTTCCTTTGTTTTTTGATCCGGACTTTGCCGCTGAATTGCGTCCTCTTCCGCTCAACTTCGGTCCGGAGACCAACGCCAGGCCCGGCAGTGAGTCGCGCTGGGACCATGCCGACCTGCAGAAATTTCAAGGGACCTACGGCGATTATCTGCTGGGCAAAGTCTCCAGGGTGTTCCCGGGGCTTGGCGGCGATGTGCTTTAGGGGATAACGTGCAGGGGTTCCTGAATGCGTTTAGGGCAGAAAGAGAGTAGGGCGCAATGACAACGGTAAAAGAGATTTACAGTGCGGATGAGATTGCCGGGCGGATTGATGCACTGGCCGATGAAATTGTCACCAAAGTTTCCGGCAACCTGACGGTCATTGGGGTGCTGAAGGGCAGTTTTGTCTTCCTGGCCGACCTTGTCCGCGCACTCGACAGCAAAGGCCTGCCCAGTCATGTGGAATTTCTGCGGCTCAGCAGTTACGGCAACAAACAAAAAGCATCAGGTGATGTGGTTCTGATTGGCGATTACCCCGATGTTGATGGGGATCGAACGGTTCTCCTGGTTGATGATATCGTCGATACGGGAAATTCCCTGAATTATGCCGTTAAACTCCTGCATGCCAGTGGCCGAGAGCAGATCATGACCTGCACCCTGCTTGATAAACCGTCGCGGCGCGAAGCGGAAATCGACGTCGATTTTGTCGGCTTCACCATCCCCGATGAGTTCGTCGTCGGTTATGGCATCGACTTCGCCGAAGATTACCGCTCGTTGCCGTATCTGGGGGTTGTTGAGACAGAAGAGGGGTGACGTAAATTCGTCTCAGGTGCGAATTCAATCGCGGCGCAGCGATTTTATGTTTTCCAATAGGTCCTCCGGCCCGGTTACCGGTAGCGAACAAAAAGTTCCCTTGCAGACATAGGCCGTTGCCCGGTCATCGATCCTGGTTTTCCCGGCGGCGGGGTGGGTGTCGGGCAGCGATTGGGTTGAGGCAAGAACGCTTAAAGTTTTGCCGGGGGCGGACGTTTTGCCGATCAGCTTTGTCATCGCGGCGAGTTCGGGATCACCGATCTCACCAATCAAGACCATCTGGAGGCCGCGCAGATAGGTTTCGGCGGCGTTCATCAAGCCGGCGTATTCGAGGGCCGGTGTTGACCCCACGCCACCAAAGGCCCGCAACGTCCGCTCGATGGCCTGACGCCACCGCTCGCCACCACGCAAATGATAGAGCCGCGCCATGGCCGATACGAGCGCTGCATTCCCGGACGGATTGGGCGAATCAACGGAGGTTTTGCTGCGAACCACGATTGAGGCCTGGTTGACATGGGTTTCAAAAAAGCCGCCTGCTTTGTCATCCCCGAAGGTCCGCAGGGCTGCGTCGAGATAAAACTCCGCATGATCAAGATATTGTTCTCCGGCCCCGGTTTCGAACAGGGAGATCGCCGCGTCGGCCAACTGGCCCAGCCCCGCCAACTGGGCAAAGCCGGAAACCTGACCGAAGGCAATGGAATGGGCGGGCTCGCCGTCCACGGTTCTGAGCAATCTGTTGGCGGTATCGAAAGCGATCTGGGCGGCGGCAATCCACTCGGGCTTGTTCAGGGCCAACCCGGCGTCGATAAGGGCGCGCACCGCGTAGGCGTTCCATTCGCCGATAAGCTTGTCGTCTCTTCGCGGGTGAGTTCGCTGATTGCGGACCTTGTGCAATATGGCAATCAACTCATCCACTGGGCTCTCTTCCTGATCGTCCTGACGATAAGGCGTGCCCCATCCGTGACCCTCCTGAAATTCAGGTGGCTGCAGGCCAAAAACCGCCAAAAACCGAGTTGCCCGGTCGTCCAGAACCGAGTGAATTTCTTCCGGTTGCCAGATATAATACGCCCCTTCTTCTTCCTCGCCCTGGGCATTTTCACTGTCCGCATCAAGGCTGGCGGCAAAGGCGCCGTTTTCCAGCCGCAGGTCACGCAGCAAAAATTTTACGGTGCCCTCAATTCCTTTTCTGAGCAGCGGATCAGCGGTCTCGCGCCAGACCTCGACCATCAGGGTTAACAGCTGCGCGTTGCTATCGAGCATCTTTTCGTAATGGGGCACCCGCCATTCGTTGTCGGTGGCATAGCGGAAAAACCCGCCGCCGATATGATCATAAAATCCACCCGCCAGCATTTTCCTGAGACTGAGGATTACCTGATCTCCGGCATCGATATCTCCGGTTCTAAGGTGATGACGCCATAAAAATTCCAGCGCCGACAGGTAGGGGAATTTGGGTGCGGTCCCGAAGCCGCCCTCGAAGGCGTCGGCCTCCTCCATGAAGGGGGCGGCAGCGGCATTCAGCTTCGATACGGTGATTTCGCCAGGGGAAATTTGCGTTGCCGAGGTAATGGCGGCGATCACCTGGTCGCCGGAACGATTGATGGCGTCGCGGTCCTTGACGTAAACCTGGGCCATGGTCGTCAGCATTTCCGGAAACGATGGCAGCCCCGCCATACGTTCAGGCGGGAAATAGGTGCCGCCCCAAAATGGTTTGCCGTCGGCGGTCAGAAACATGGTCAACGGCCAGCCTGTCGGCAGTTCCATGATCACGGCAGCACGCTGATAGGCGTCGTCGACATCCGGACGCTGTTCACGGTCGATCAGGATGGGGACAAAATTGTTGTTTATCAGTTCCGCAATTGCCGGATTGGAGAAACTCTCGCGGCGCATGACGTGACACCAGTGACAAGCCAGATAACCAATGGATAACAGGATTGGCCGATCCAGCGCCGCCGCTTCTGCTTTTGCCGCCTCACCCCAAACCCGCCAGTCAACCAGATCATCCGCATGTAGCCGAAGATAGGGACTGGCCTCGTTTCTCAGGCGTTCAGCCGCGTGGACTGGGGTTAAACCTGTCGAGATCAGCAGGGTCAAAACGACCCATCCGGCCAGCAGGACACGTCGGTACATGGTCATTTTATTCCTCTGATTCAAAGACAAGCAAACATGACCGGACTAAAACGATCCTGCAAGGCGAGCCGTGTTCACAAACCGTTGAGATGCCAACTGCAATCCTAATCTCTGAACAGAGAATAGCGGAGAACTACATTATCTTGTATGTATTGTTCGGGGTTTCTCAGGATATGCTGGGGTATTGTAAATGACCCGGGGAGTATAACACGTGTCCGATATAACAACTTTTTTTGGGTCTTTGACGGTCTTGCAAGCGGGCGTCCTGTGTAGCCTGATTGCCGGTGCAGGAGCCGGAGTCGGAGCATTGCCGATTTATGTCGTCCGCACTGTTTCCGCAAACATACGTGATACCCTACTCGGATGCGCTGCCGGCTTGATGCTGGCAGCCACGGTATTTTCGCTGGTTATTCCAGGCTTGGACGCGGCGATTGAGCAAACCGGATCTGAGCCGATGGGTGCCCTGTTCATTGGTGCGGGTATGTTTGCGGGTGCCCTGATGTTATGGGTGTTTGACCGTCTGATCCCGCACGAACATCTGATTAAGGACAAACCGGCAGAAGACCAGAATCGGATTAGAGGTGTGTGGCTGTTTGTTGTGGCCATTACCATCCATAATTTCCCCGAAGGCCTGGCCGTCGGGGTCGGTTTTGGTGGCGGAGATGTGGTCAACGGGCTGACATTGACGACGGCCATTTTTCTGCAAAACCTTCCCGAAGGGTTCGCCGTTGCGCTGGCCATGATGACGGTCAATTACACCCCCCTCGGGGCCATTGGGGTGGCTTTGGCGACTGGTGTCGTCGAAATGGTCGGCGGGTTAGTTGGCGCCATCGTTGTCTCTCTGTCAGTGGTTTTGTTGCCGGCCGCGCTGGCTGTCGCCGCCGGTGCCATGCTGTTTGTGATTAGTCATGAGGTCATCCCCGAAACCCACCGCAACGGAAATGAAACGCCGGCGACCTTTGGTGTCGTCGCCGGTTTTGCACTGATGATGTATCTTGGTGTCGCAATCAGCTAGCGGCTGATAAGCTCCGAAATTCTCACATCAATCCCAGATCGCGAAACGAAGTATGGCCGTGTTTCGACATGATGATGTGATCATGCACGGTGATGTCGAGTTTTTCTCCCGCCGCGGCCAGTTCTTTTGTCATTGCGATGTCGGCTGACGACGGCGTCGGGTCGCCGCTCGGGTGATTATGGACCATGATAATCGCCGTTGCCCCCAGCTCCAAGGCGCGTTTGATGACTTCGCGGGGATAGACGGGTGTGTGGTTGACGGTGCCGGTCTGCTGGATTTCATCGGCGATCAGTTCGTTTTTGGCATTGAGATACAGCACCTGAAAACGTTCAGTTTTGGCATGAGCCAGACTGGTCTTGAGATAGTTGATCAATTTGTCCCAGGACGACAGCACCGGGCCTTTTGTGACCTCTTCGCGGGTCACGCGTGCCGTTGTCTCGTGCAGTGCTTTCAGATGTACAACGCCCGCATAGGACAGTTTGTCAAACTCAGCCAAGCGCTCCGGGTCTGCCGCCAGCACACCACCAAGACTGCCGAAGGTGGCGAGCAGCTCCTTGGCCAGGGGTTTGACATCAATACGCTCGACGCATTGAAATAGTATCAGTTCAAGCAGTTCGTAATCGGGCAAGCCGTTGCCGCCACCAGCCATAAATCGGCTGCGCAGGCGTTCGCGATGTCCCCAGTAATGGGGTTTGTCCTGAGCCTGATCGGAAAGCTCCGTTGGTAAGCCCTGAAGGTGTTCGGCGATGCGGGCACTGGGGTCGGCGCCTTCAAACACCCAGACCCGTTTCATCTTGTCCCAGGACCCGCCGGCGTCACGAAACGCCTGGCGGTGCGGATGAGTATCACCGGAAACCTGATAACCCGACGAGCCATCAGCAAGGGTAATCCCGCTCAGGTTGAGGCCGGTTTCAAGCAAAAGATCCGTGTGACTTTTGCCGCTCATGATTGTCTTCAGACGTTGTAGGGAGGTTTGTCGAGACCTAGAGGCGACTGGGTGAAAACCTCAAATCCGTCAGCCGTCACGGCCAGGGAATGTTCAAACTGGGCAGACAGGGATTTGTCCTTGGTCACCGCTGTCCAGCCATCAGCCAGAATTTTTACATCGAAGCGCCCGACATTGATCATCGGCTCGATGGTGAAAAACATGCCTTCACGCAGAATTTCGCCTTCGCCCTTGTTGCCAAAATGCATGACGTTGGGGGCATCATGAAACACCCGTCCGAGGCCATGGCCGCAAAAATCGCGAACCACAGAGAACCGTTCGCCTTCGGCGTAGGATTGAATTGCGTGACCGATATCGCCAAGTGTGGCGCCCGGTTTGACCTCACGGATGCCGCGCCACATGGACTCGAACGTCACGTCGATCAGCCGTTCGGCCCTGCGACTGACTTTGCCAACCGGGAACATGCGACTGGAATCCCCAAACCAGCCATCGAGAATAACCGTAACATCGATGTTGACGATATCGCCCTCAACCAATTTTTTTTCGCCGGGGATGCCATGACAGACCACATGGTTGATCGACGTACAGATGGACTTCGGAAATCCGCGATAATTCAGCGGTGCATTAACGGCACCACGTTCGGCGTTGAAATCGTGACAGAGTTTGTTCAGTCGCTCCGTCGTGACACCGGGCTGGACGTGGGGCGCGATGAAATCAAGGCATTCGGCGGCCAGACGACCGGCCTTACGCATACCCTCGAAATCCTCAGGTGTGTGGAGCTTAATATAACGCCCATCTTGGGCTACGGTGCGGACAACTTGTTCTTGCATGGGTTCATTATGCCAAAATTAAATTAGAAGTGCCAATGTTCTGGTTGGACGTCGGTTATCCCAATGCCTCAACTCGCCGGGTAACAACAATTTCCTCCGGCGTTATCTGGCAAGTGTAACCGAGAATTTCAACCCCGGCTTTAACGGCCTTGTCATAAGCCTCGCCATATTCAGGGTCGATGTCGCGGGCCAGATTGAAGTCATCGCAGTCATCGCGCTGCACCAGATAGACCATCACGGCCCGGTGACCTTCAGCGACCATGTCGGAAAGCTCAACCAGATGTTTGGCGCCGCGTGCTGTAACGCCGTCCGGAAATTCCGCCGGTTTGTCGGCCCCGAGTTCGCGTTTCAGGGTGACGTTCTTGACCTCGACGTAACATTTGGCCCCATCTTCGTTTTCCAACAGGACGTCGATACGGGAATTTTTACCGTATTTGACCTCGCGGCGCATGGAGGAATACCCCTGCAACTCGGCTATCGTTCCGTCTTCGATGGCTTCATAAACCAGGGCATTGGGATGTGAGGTGTTGATGCCGACCATGGCGTCACCGACGCGGATCAGTTCCCAGGTGAACTTGAGCTTGCGGTCCGGGTTGCGGGCCGGACTGATCCAGACTTCCGAACCCGGTTCACGCACACTCAGCATGGAACCGGAATTTGCGCAGTGTGCGGTGACCACGTCACCGGACGGTAATTCGACATCGGCCATGAAACGCTTGTAGCGCTTGACCAGGGTGCCTTTGATAAGGGGATCAGGAAATTTCATGGGGGCAAAATAGCGACAGATGTCGACGCTGGCAAATCAAGAAAACTCAGGGGCCGGAATTAGGGGCCGGACTTATCGTTGCTCTTGCCGAGCTGGCGCGCAGGCGGTAATCGTATCTGCACCATATCTCAGAGGAATACTGCAAATGTTCGATACCGACCAATTCATCGCCGACTGTCAGGACGCGCTGACCGAAGACGCCAGCCATAAAGCCGTTCGCGAAGTCGTGGCGCGTGCCGTCTCCGAACCCGATCAGGTCCTGCGTGGACTGGGCGCGCCCGACAAGGGGGGATTGAACGTGGTTTATCAATCAGACAGCCTGACCATTCTCAATCTGGTGTGGGCACCGATGATGACGCTGATGCCCCATAATCATAACATGTGGGCGGTGATCGGCCTGTATTCGGGGCGCGAGGACAATATTTTCTGGCGACGGATCAAGGATGATCCGGAGGGGCGGATCGAAGCTGCCGGGGCCCGGGCGTTATGTGTCGGTGAGGCCGAGGCGCTTGGGCGCGATGTCGTTCATTCCGTCACCAATCCCATCCCCCGCTTTACCGGCGGGCTGCATGTCTATGGCGGCGATTTTTTTGCCGATGGCCGCAGTGAATGGGACGCCGAGACCCTAACCGAGCAACCCTATAACGTGGATAATGCGCGAAAGTTGTTTGAACAGGCGAATGCCAAATAACGGCGTTGGCAAGGCCAAGTGTCCTGTTACACTTGATGCGCTTGTTCCCTGACAGATATGATGGTGACCGCTGATTTGTAAATTAAGGATTTAATGCATGTCAGTTAAGTGGCGGAGCGAGCCTGGGAAAACACGCTGGAAAACCATAATCAGCGGGATTTTAATAGTGCTGGTTCCTCCCGTTTTTACTGGATGTATCCCATCCAGGTCTCACGCTGAAGAATCACCCTATCATCATGTCAAAGGAGGTTTCCGTAACCCTTCCGGAAGCCCGAAATATGCGGGCAGCTTGAAAGATACGGTCTCCGGTTATACGGATCGGATTGGCGAGGGCATCAGCGGCTACGCGCCTACTTTGTCGCCCGAATATATTCTTGCGCCTGAGGACGTCCGAAAAGGGTTGGCGCACATCAAAGGGAAAGACGCGTTGACCTGGCTGGGGCACGCAAGTTTTCTCATCAACCTTGGCGGCAAGACGATCCTGACGGACCCCTTCCTGACGGAATACGCCACCGGGGTGCCGCCTTTCGGGCCGCAGCGCGCAACACCTCCGGCACTTAATATTGGGGAATTGCCGCAAATTGATATCCTCGTCGTATCTCACAATCACTATGACCATCTGGATGCCGAAACAATTGAAGCGCTGCCGGGTAAAGATAACATCCATGTCGTTGTCCCGCTTGGCATGGGGGCCTTCTTCAGCGAGCGTGGCTATAGCTCGATTACGGAGCTCGATTGGTATGCCCAGACGGAGGTTCAGGGCGTTTCGGTGAAGGTTGTTCCGGCCATTCACGGGTCGGGTCGGGGTTTGTTTGATCGCAACGAAAAACTCTGGGCCAGTTTTGTCTTCCGCAGCGGCTCCAAGCGGGTCTATTTTTCCAGTGATACGGCCTATGGGCCGGTTTATCCGGAAATTGGCCGGAAAATCGGGCCGGTGGACTATGCTCTTGTGCCCATCGGTGTTTACGAACCTCGCAGGCGGATGAAATCACGGCACGTGAACCCGGCGGAAGCCCTCAAGATTGGGCAGGATCTTCATGCAAAGACGATCATTGCCATGCATTGGGGAACGATCCGACTAAGCGACGAGCCCTTTGAAGAGCCGCCGTTGCGCTTTAGGCAGGTTGCCGATGAAAACGGCTATACCGAAGAAACGGCGTGGGTTCTGAAAATCGGTGAAAGCCGCTTGCTCGATTAAAGGCGCATGAAGACAAATCATATTGGTCAAACAAACGCTGCATTCAGGTCAGGAGACTTTGGGGTAACCAAGGTCAGCAGCTGACCGTTCAATCTGCAAAATTCGCTGATAATCCGTATCCGTCAGAACTTCGATATCGGACAGGAACAGGGCATTTCTGATGTTGCTGAGTTTTGGGTCGGCCACGGCCTGCATCAAACCAGCGCGTAATCTGGCAACCAAATCATCGGAAGATTGTTTTGCCGTGACATAGGGTAACCCCGGCGCGCCCGGTGATGTGGTGATAATCCGGAGCGGCGCCAGCAGATCGGGAACATAACGTTCGGCCAAGGCGTAACAGATGGGGTCAACGGCGCACAGATCGGCTTTGCCCTGACCCACCAATTCCATGGAAAACCGATGGCCGCCACTTTCCATGACATCGCTGAAAAACGCCTGCCCGTTCGCCAAAGGTGCGATCACGGCACGAAGCGCCGAATATCCGGATTGCGACATATGGTCGTTAACCGCGACCCGCGATCGGCGAAAGTCGCTGATATCGGATTGTTCGGCGTCTTTATGACATAGCAGGAAACTCCGGTAGGTAGGCCCGTCGCAGCCCTGAAGCCCATAGCACGGCGTCGCCACCAGCCGCAGGTGATCAGAACCCCCATGGGTATAGGGATAACCGCAGGTCTGGCTGAACAGCAAATCAGTGTGCGTCCAGCTCGCCCCGTCGGCGTCACTGCGATAGAGGCTGCCCGGAACGTCTTTAATGCCTTCACGGCGAAAGGCTTCGGCCAGTCCGTTCCACCAGGCATTGGTAACGTCCCGAATTTCCGGCCAGTCGTACATGGGCAGCGAGGCGATCATGATTTCGGCCCGCCAAGCGCGTCCGCCAGTCGACCCTGCGCACTTCCCGGTCTCAGGGGTTTGGGCTGGCTTTCATGGGGTGCCCAGGCGGTCAGGAACACAACCTCGAAGGTTGCCGGGACGCGGCCATTTTCATCGGCGAATTCCTGATGATAAATCTCGGCAGCCCGCATCAGGGTGGCGCGGCGCGAAAATCCGGTGCGTCTCAAGATATTGGCGTTGGTTTCGCCCATGCCACGTAAATCCGACATCAGCTTAAAGGCATCCGGATACGACACCGTAATGACTTCCCGGTCGGCAACCGGCAGCGAAAACCCGGCCCGGGTCAATAAGTTACCGACGTCTCGGACGTCGGCAAACGGCGAAAGTCGCGGGCTCAGGCCCCCTTCAATCTCGATTTCCGCGGTTTTTAAGGCGTGATGCAGTTCGTTCAAGGTGTCTCCACCCAGCAGGGCACCAAGAAACAGCCCGTCTGGTTTAAGCGAACGGCGCGCCTGAGCAAGAGCGCCGGGCAGATCGTTGACCCAGTGAAGACTCAGATTGGACAGCACCAGATCAAAGGCCTGCTCGCCAAAAGGCTGGGCCTCCTCATCGGCAGAGAGTGTGAGTGGTGATCCGGCGGTGCGGGCCAATTGCGCCAGTTTGGGCGACAGGTCACACTGGACCAGGGTTTCAGGGCCGCCGATTTCATCCAATGCCGCTGCCACCTCGCCACCGTGACACCCGAGATCGAGAGCGGTGCTAAAGCTTCGGGCGACATCGCCCAGACGATCAACCAGCCGGGTCGCTGTTTCGCGGAACAGAAAGTCATGTTCGCTTAAGCTTGTGGCGGCCCGGTCGCGGTGCTGGCGCACGCTTTGGCGGTTGAAGACAATCATCTGTTCGGTCATGCTCGATATATGACACACCCGATGGAATTCACAAATCCTCCTTTTAAGGACTTAGCCAAACGCGCGCTGGATATTCTACTGCCGCCAGCCTGTGTCGCCTGCGGCACGCTGGTTTCCCGCGCCCATGCGTTGTGCGGACCCTGCTGGGAGAAAGTTGATTTTATCGACGACCCTAAATGCCAGAGCTGCGGCAGGCCCTTTGACTCTGATCCCGGTCGGGAGTCGCTCTGCGGACCCTGTCTGCGCAATCCGCCGATCTATGAACGGGCGCGTTCGGCCATCGTTTACGGTGATCATTCCCGGCGCTTCATTCTCGCCTATAAACATGGGGATCGCACCGACATGGTGCCTTCGATGACGGGCTGGCTGGCGCGGGCCGGAGAAGACCTGATTAGCGACGCCGATGTGATCGCCCCGGTGCCCCTGCACTGGAGCCGCTTCCTCACACGGCGTTTCAATCAGTCAGCCGAACTGGCGAGAACGCTTGCCCGCCGGTCCGACGTTCCGTTTGCCGCCGATGTGTTGCTTCGAAAAAAACGCACCGCCTCACAAGCCGGTCTGAACGCCAAACAACGGGCCAGAAACGTCCGCGGTGCCTTTTCGGTGAAACCCGCGTGGCTGAGCGGCCTGTCGGGGCAACGGGTTTTACTGATTGATGATGTGCTGACGACGGGGGCGACACTGAATGCCTGCGCCGGAATTCTGTTATGGGCCGGGGCGCGTGCTGTCGATGTGCTAACCGTGGCCCGCGTTGTCCGGGCGGAACGCGAGTAAATCCGGAGTCACATAGAGTCTGGTTGCTTTGACACATAAAGCGAGAAGAAAACGACCGTCTCCCCTACAGGTGTAGACATCAATCTGCCAAGGATTTGAGGGCAAATTTTAGCCAGGAACGGTCATACTAGCTGTAACTAAAAATTCAAAATATCTATAAAAATGAGTGACCGCTTGCAAGGAAAGTCGGCCCCAACGACATGCAGTTATTATGTGCGACTGCCTTTATTGGGTTCAGTTATTTTTGATCATTGCTGAGTTTTCTTGTGGGCGTTTGACGATGGAAGAATGTGCGCAAACGCGGCTTTTTTTCAAACTCAGTGTTTACTGAAAGTAGAATTGTGTTAAGAAAATATTAGGTATAAAAAAAATATGGGTATTTCGGGGTAGGATAAGTGAAGTTTAAATCAATTGTATTTGCGGTGGCTTGGTAATGCCCCCGAAAATTGACGGTCTTCAGAAGTAGAATTTTCTCGTAATGTAAACTGAGGAGATTCAGATGAAGAAATCACGTTATACAGACAGTCAGATCATCAGCATTCTGAAGCAGGCCGAGGCCGGGACGCCAGTTCCGGATCTTTGCCGAGAGCATGGTATGAGCAGTGCCAGTTTTTATAAATGGCGGGCCAAATACGGCGGCATGGATGCGTCACTGATGATGCGGATGAAGGAGCTTGAGGCGGAGAATAGCCGTTTGAAGAAAATGTACGCTGACGTTCAGCTTCAAAATGATGTCATCAAGGAAGCCATGGCAAAAAAGTGGTGAGGCCGTCCCGGCGTCGCGAGATGGCCAAGATTGCTGTCAACAAGGGGCGGCTGAGTATCAGAGCTGCGTGTGAGACCTTCACGATCAGCGAGACGTGCTATCGCTACCAGCCAAAACTGAGTGACGAGAATGCCGAGATCGCTGATTGGCTAGTGTTGCTGACCGGGCGTCATCGCAACTGGGGTTTCAAACTGTGTTTTCTGTACCTGCGAAACGTCAGGG